>ENA-OPYX01000015-OPYX01000015.1-human-gut-metagenome-genome-assembly--contig:-NODE-15-length-86570-cov-6.474648_pt1 | contig 86570 bp, 78 predicted proteins | sample MGYA00242639_ERZ504486 | MGnify/ENA primary metagenome ERZ504486 (study PRJEB26092, sample SAMD00036296) | human gut metagenome | host: Homo sapiens | study: EMG produced TPA metagenomics assembly of... | reverse complement strand
CGACATAACAATCGGATTCCTTTTGAAAAATATATTATTTGTCGCCCGACTTAGTGATTAAACCTGCAATCAAGCCAAAGAATATTGCCGCAGAAATACCTGCCGCAGCACTTTTAAGTCCGCCCGTGAGAATACCGAGAGCGCCGTCCGCAGCAAGTCCCTCTTTTACGCCCTGACTCATCAAAAATCCGAAACCGCTGATAGGAACTGCCGCTCCTGCGCCCGCAAACTCGGCGAAGGGTTCATAAAGTCCGACTGCGCCCAAAATCACACCTGCCACCACAAAGCCTGTAAGTATTCGAGCGGGAGTAAGTTTTGTTTTGTCAATTAAAATCTGACCGATTACGCAAATAAGTCCACCTGTCCAAAATGCATTTATATAATCCATAACAATTCCTCTTTACAAGATTTTATTACCTTTAGTTATTTGCAAATGTGCGATTTTTATTCTGAAATGTGACAGAAAAATGAAAATTTGTGTAGTCGCTATGATTTTTCATAAAAAATATACACAAAACTGTTTTTATATAGTATAATATATGCTGTTGCGATATGACTTTGCGGAGTACACAAAGTTTTTATATGCTTACTATTATTAAGGAGTGAACAAGTCACATGGTTGAGGTTAAAAAACTCACAAAAAATTACGGCAACATCAAAGCTGTCGATAATATCAGCTTTACTGTTGGCGAGGGCGAAATCCTCGGATTTCTTGGCCCGAACGGTGCCGGAAAATCTACCACTATGAATATAATCACAGGGTATATTTCTTCCACATCGGGCACAGTAACTATTGACGGAAAGGAAATACTTGAAAATCCGAAAGAGGCAAAGGCAAAAATCGGTTACCTCCCCGAAATTCCACCGCTTTACACTGATATGACGGTGAAAAAGTATCTTGAATTTATGTTTGACCTCAAAAAGGTTAAACTTCCTAAAAAAGAACACATTGAAGAGGTTATGCGACTTGTTCGTATTACCGAACAGGCAGACAGAATTATTAAAAACCTCTCAAAAGGTTATCGTCAGCGTGTCGGTTTTGCCCAGGCTTTGCTCGGCAATCCGCCCGTGCTTATTCTGGACGAGCCGACTGTCGGACTTGACCCTATGCAGATTATCGAAATCAGAAAACTTATTAAAAGTCTTGGCAAAAAGCATACCATTATATTATCTTCTCATGTGCTGTCGGAAATTTCAGCAACCTGCGACAGAATTCTTGTTATTTCAAACGGTAAAATAGTTGCTGATGCAAAGACAGACGAGCTTTCGTCTTCTACCGCAGGCGAAGAAAAACTTGCGCTTGTAGTCGAGGGTGCCGCTTCGGATATTATCTCTGCAATCAAAAACATTCCTGCGGTTATTCGTGTAAATAAAATCTCCGAAAAGAACGGCAACTCGGCAAAATATATGGTTGAGTACGAAAAAGATCACGACGTACGCCGTGATGTATTTAACGCAATGGCAAGAATCGGCTGTCCGATTCTTGATATGCAGTCGGGCAACGAAACACTTGAGGAAATGTTCCTTAAGCTTACTGCTAACGGCAATTATGACACAGTCGGAGGTAAAAAATAATGGTGGCAATTTTAAAGCGAGAGCTTTCTTCTTATTTTAATTCAGCCGTTGCCTATGTTGTAATGGCGGTATATTTCCTGTTTTCGGGCTTGTTTTTCAGTATGATTTGTATTGAAAACGATACTTCAAGCCTTTCCTATGTTTTCGGAAATATGTTTATTATTATTCTTTTTATAATTCCTATTATCACAATGAAGAGCTTTTCAGAGGAAAAGCGTCAGCGTACAGACCAGGCGCTCCTTACATCGCCTACAAGCCTTTTTGAAATTGTAATGGGCAAGTTCCTCGGAGCACTTATTCTCTTTGCAATATGCTCGCTTATCTTTGTTGTATATGCACTTGTAATTTCATTCTTCACTTCTCCCGACTGGGCGGTTGTGCTTTGTACCGTACTCGGACTTTTGCTTTTAGGCTCTGCTCTTATTGCAATTGACATTTTCATCTCTGTACTTACAGAAAGTATGATTATTTCCGCAGTTGCAGGTATGGGCGTAGGTCTTCTTATTTATATGCTAAGCAACCTTTCAAGCAACATCACCGTTGACTGGATCGCAACTATTGTTAAAAAAATTGATTTTCTTACATACTACACAAACTTTACATACGGTATGCTTAATCTTACAGACATTATATTCTTTTTAAGTGTTACGGGATTGTTCTTGTTCTTTACCGCCCGTGTACTTGAAAAAAGACGCTGGAGCTAAGGAGGTAAAGAGCAATGAGCGAATTGAAAAAAGACACTGTGGCAGAAAACACTGCCGAAGTTAAAACAAAAACAGACGACGATAAAGCGGCTAAGACCGAAAAAACCGAAAAGCCTAAGAAAGACAAGAAAAACGGCGGATTTAAGAATTTCTTAAAATCAAGAAAAGCCCGCCACGGCTCAATTGCGGCGGCAATTGTTGCAATTGTAATCGCACTTGTTATCGTTCTCAACATAGTGGTTTCGCTTCTCGTTGGAAGATTCCCTAATATGGTTCTTGACTTTACCAAAGAATCTTCATTTGCACTTGAAAATGACACTATAGACTATGTTTCTCACATTGACAAAGACATTAAAATCACTGTTCTTACAACAGAAGAAAAGTTTGAGGGTTCGGGTGCGTATTACATTCAGGCAAACAAACTCCTTGAAAAAATGGAGAGCGCATCAAACGGCAAAATCAAACTTAATTACATTGACCTTTCAAGCAATCCGTCTATTTCACAGAAATATGCAGACGCAGATTGGAGCAAAAACTCAAATATGATGATCGTCGAGTGCGGCGACCAGTACAGAGTGCTTACAATTGACGACTGCTTTGAATACGACAAGGATTACTATTCACAGTACGGCACTTACTATGTAACATCTTCACTTGTTGAGCAGGCCGTTGTTACAGCTATTCTCAATGTTACTACAGAAGACAAAGTTGTAGTTGATATGATTACAGGTAACCAGGAGCAGGATTCGTCGGCAATCAAAACTCTTTTACAGAACAACGCTTATCAGGTAAACGATGTTTCTCTCGCTACAGGCGACCTTGATGAGGACGCTAAGTTTGCAATCCTTTATGCACCGTCTGTTGACCTTGACGAAAGCACAGTCGAAAAGATTTCAAAGTGGCTTGACAATGACGGCAAATACGGCAGAAACCTTATCTTTATCCCTACAGAAAACAATGTAGACACTCCAAACATTGACAGTCTTTTAAACGAGTGGGGTATGCAGGTAAATCCGGGCTATGTTTATGAAACAAGCACAGACCGCCTTGTAAGCAACAGCTCACCGTACATCTTCACAGTTGACTACACAGACTACTACACAACAGGACTTAAAAATCCTAATATCCCTGTTGTAACACTCTTTGCAAGAAGCGTTACACTTTCGGATTCAAGCGTTTCACATGCACTTCTTACAACATCTACATCAGCAGGTATTTACCCAACAGACGCTGATGACACTTGGAATTACAAAAACGGCATTACAGGCGAAAATATTAATGTTGCCGCCGAGGGCGTTAAGTCAAATACAGACAACGCATCTTCAAAGGTAGTTGTTTTCGGTTCATATTCAATGTTTACTTCTGACATTATGTCATACAACAGCTTTAACAATTCAGGCTACTTTATGAATATGATTAACACACTTGCAGATAAGGACGATGCGGGTATTACCATTGAGGGTAAATCAATGCAGAATGCCGAGCTCGGAATTACCGATGCAACAACAAAGAACACTCTCTTCGTTATATTTGTAATCGTAGTTCCTGTTGCAGTTCTCGTAACAGGCATTGTAATGTGGTTACGCAGGAGGAACAAATAATGAAAAAGAATGTTAAACTTCTTATTATAATCGCAGCCGCAGCAGTTGTGCTCGTAGGCGTAATGCTGTTGCTGATATTCCTGCCGAAATCAGGCGATAACGCAGACCCGATGGACAGCATTGACCCGGGTATCGATATGTCAACATCTGTTGATGGAAACGGTATGCACCAGGCAACCATCAAAACAAACGATAAGGGCGAAATTGAAAATAACAGCTACGGTACTTTGATTGATTATGTGCCTGCAAAGATTTCAACAATCAATGTTGAAAACACATCGGGTACACTCGACATAAAGTCCGAAACTCCCGTTGATGATAACGGCAAGACAGAAAAAACCATTTATACTCTTGTAGGCTTTGAAGATTTTGACTTGCAGACAGGCTACGCCGATGCAATCGCAAACGATGCTGCGGCACTTGATTTCAGCAAAGTAATCAGCCTTGACGGTGCAAAATCTTCGGAGTGCGGTTTTGACAATCCGAAAGCAACAGTCCTTGTTACATATACAGACAATACAAAGGCTAAATTCATTGTAGGCGGCGATGCTCCGTCATCGGCAGGAACATATGTAAAGTTCGGTACATCCGACACAATCTACCTTGTAGCAAGCGATGCCGTAGACTCGTTCTCATACAGCCTTACCGATATGTTCTCAAAGGCAATCAATGATGCCGCATCGGATACAGACAATTCACAGTTCAGCAAAATTACACTTTCGGGTAAAAACTTCCCGCAAGCTGTAGTACTTGAACCGAACAACGACGGAAAGAACTCCGCTGCAACAGTTATCACTTCACCTAATAAGGCTTACGCAAGCGAAGATGCAAGCAGTAAGGTATCGGGTGCAATCAGAGGCTTGTATGCCAAGTCGGTAAAAATGGTAAAACCGTCCGACGCTCAACTCAAAGAACTCGGACTGGCAGATCCATATGTAACTCTTGAGGCTGTGTATCCGGACACAACAATAAACCTTATTGCATCACAGCCTGACGGCTCGGGCAATGTAAACATTATGGAAAAGGGCGGAAAAGTTGTTTATTCAATGGCATCCGCAAACTTGCCTTGGGTAGATATGAGTTACGAAAAACTTTCGTCAGAGTATGTTCTCCATCCGCTTATGACGGCTGTTTCCACACTTACGGTAAACAACGGTTCCGACACTTATACCTTTGACATAGGCACAAAGGAAACCGCTACAACAAACGAAGACGGCGAGGAATCAACTACAACCACAACATCTGTAATGTACGGTGACAGTGAGATTAACTCATCATACTTCTCAACATTCTTCCAGAACCTTACATTACTTAAGAAAAGCGACACAAGCAGTGACAAGCCAAGCGGAAAGGCGGTATTTACAGCCGAGTACAAATATACAGACGGCAGTACAGATACAGTTAAATTCTATGATGCAGACGGAAACAAATACCTTGCAGAGGTAAACGGCATAAGCGTAGGACACCTTTACAAGACAAATCCAAGTAAACTTATAGAACAGGTTAAAACTGTAGCAAATAATAAAGAGGTTTCAGACTTCGCAATATAATTTGTTATAATTAAACGCTGCACAGCCCGATTCAAGAAACGAATCGGGCTGTGTTTTTGCTCTTTTATCTTTATTGTATTTTAAATTACTCAACAATCCAAGTAACCGTCACCTTTTCCTCTTCCGTACTAACAGGTGACTTTAATTTGTCTGATAATTTATACGATGGACCTGCACTAATCTTATGTACTCCCTCGGCAAGCATGTGAATTTCTTCATCATCGTCTCTATTCGGACCTTTTATGGTATCTATTCCTGTAATTTTTTCTCCAACAGACTCTGCGATTGCCTCTGCCTTCGTCTTTGAATCAAGCACCGCCTCTTTTAAAAGTTCTTTATGTATTACATTTATATTTGAAATGCCATAATCACAATCTACATCTGCATTAAAATTCTTGTTCTTTATAAATGACATAATAAAATTTAAAAATTTCATATCAAATGCTGAGTAAATGTTTATTTCTCTGCTAGCATAAAAATTTTTTTCGCCCTCATCATAATACCTCGCATCAACCGAAGTATCGCCCAAAACTATATTCTCAATATCAACGCCGTTCTCATCGAGTACAGAAAGGAACTCCTCACATTGGTTCATCACCTTTTCGAGTGCCTCTGTCGTTGAAGTTTCGCGAGTTCTAAAATCAACAGTAATTTTCATCACATCGCAATGACATACTCGCTTTGCATTGCCTTCAATAGTAAGTTTTCCCATAGTCATATCTCCTTTATAGTATTATAAGAATAGTTTTATATTCTCTATCCTTATCTAAAGTATAACAACTAAGGTGTCCAATAAGCAGTACTTTGCTTTTATAATTTCAAATTTTCCCAAACCCGTAACCCTTTAAAAAGGGTTGACCAAAATTTTGAATTTATTAAACTAAACTTTGTGTGTTAAACCACACTTCTTACTATTAACACAACATTTCACAAGAAAAAACCGCCCGACAATTTTGTCGAGCGGTAAATACAAATCTATTTGATTTTAAATTACTTATCCTGAGCAGCTACTTTGATTTTCTTTGCAAGATGCGGAGCTGTAAGCTCAAACTTATCGAGAAGCTCAAGAGCAGGGCCGCTGTAACCAAAGCAATCGTTTACGCCAACCTTTGTTATCTTAACAGGATATTCCTCACTTACTACAGAACATACAGCGTCACCAAGACCACCGATTACATTATGCTCTTCAATTGTAATGATTCTGCCTGTTTCTTTTGCAGCCTTAACGATGATTTCTCTGTCGATAGGCTTGATTGTGTGAATATTAATAAGGCGAGCGTTAATGCCCTCTTCCTTAAGCTGCTTACAAGCCTTAAGAGCCTCATTTACACAAAGACCTGTTGCAATAACTGCCACATCGTCACCGTCAAGGAGTGTAATACCCTTGCCAAGTTCAAATGTATAAGTTTCAGGGTCGTTAAAGCTCTCAATAGCAAGTCTGCCAAGACGGATATATACAGGACCGTCGTACTCGATAGCTGCCTTTGTTGCAGCCATCATCTCGTAGTGGTCGGCTGGGTTGATAACTACCATACCCGGAATTGTACGCATAATACCGATATCCTCAAGGCACTGGTGAGTTGCACCGTCTTCACCTGTAGAAATACCTGCGTGGCTGCCTGCAATCTTAACATTAAGGTGCGGATAAGCAACCGAGTTTCTGATCTGCTCAAATGCTCTGCCTGTTGCAAACATTGCAAATGATGCCGCTACAGGAATTTTGCCTGCTGCCGCAAGACCTGCCGCAACGCCAACCATATTGCCCTCGGCAATACCGCAGTCGAAAAATCTTTCGGGAAATTCCTTTTTAAAAATACTTGTCTTTGTTGCCGCTGCAAGGTCAGCGTCAAATACAACGATGTCCTCGTTAGTCTTAGCAAGCTCGCAAAGTGCCATACCAAAGCTCTCACGAGTAGCAATTTTCTTTGATTCAGCCATTAGCAATTGCCCTCCAATCTGTCAATTTCAGCCTGAAGCTCGGCTGTAGCCTGCTCGTACTGCTCTTTGTTAGGAGCTGTGCCGTGCCAGCCAACCTGATTTTCCATAAATGAAACGCCCTTGCCCTTTACTGTCTTTGCAAGGATAGCAACAGGCTTGCCCTTAACTTCTCTTGCCTTGTTAAGTGCGTCCTCAATCTGATTGAAGTCATGACCGTCTATCTTAAACACTTCAAAACCAAAACTCTCAAACTTTTTGTCGAGCGGCTCAATGCCTGCAACTTCGTCAACTGTACCGTCAATCTGTAAACCGTTCTGGTCAACGAAAATCACAAGATTGTCAAGCTTATTGTGAGCGGCAAACATAGCAGCCTCCCATACCTGACCTTCTTCAACCTCGCCATCGCCGAGTACAGAATATACACGGTAGCTCTTGTTGCTGATTTTTGCGGAAAGCGCCATACCGCAAGCCGCAGAAATACCCTGTCCGAGTGAGCCTGTGCTCATATCAATGCCGGGTGTGCCCTTCATATCGGGGTGACCCTGTAACATTGCGCCTACATGACGGAGCTTTGAAAGCTCGTCCCATTCAAAATAGCCCTTAAGTGCAAGAACCGCATAAAGGCTTGGGCAACAATGGCCCTTTGAAAGAACAAAACGATCTCTGTCCTCCCACTTAGGATTCTTAGGGTCAACATTCATTTCCTTAAAGTAGAGATATGTGAAAATATCTGCTGCCGAAAGGCTACCGCCCGGATGTCCCGACTTAGCACAAAAAGTGCCGAGAATTGCTCCCATTCTTGCCTTTGTTGCAAGGATTTGGAGCTGCTTGATTTCTGAACTGTCCATTCCATTATCCTCCTGATTAACCTTAATATAAGTAATCAATTTCATATACATAGTAACATAATTGCAATAATTTATTTTTCGATATTGGAATTAAACCGCATTTTCATTAATTATGTCGGAACTTTCTTTAATTATTTTTACAACAGACTGAAATTGCAGATTATTTGTTTGTATTTTTAGCATAATTTTCAAAAAATTACGGCATAAATTGTAGCTTTTCCCTCTCGGTAGCTTGAATATTTTTGCCTATCGTGTTACAATAAAATATATTGCTTTTTGACTTTATCAGTTAAAAATGCAAAAAGGAGATTTTTTAAATGGAATATACATTTTCCGACAGGGTTTCTAACCTTAAGCCAAGTGCAATCAGAGAAATTTTTAAATATGCGGCAGACCCCGAGGTTGTATCGCTTTCTGCGGGCAACCCTTCCCCCGATGCCTTTCCCGCAAAGGAAATAGCAGAGATTTCCGCAAAAGTTCTTGCCGAAAATCCTATTTCCGTATTACAGTACAGCGTAAGCGAGGGCTACACTCCCCTGCGCCGACACCTTACCGAATATATGAAAAAAGAACATAACATCGGCAGAGAGGGTGACGATATTTTAATCACCACAGGTGCACAGCAGGTTATGGATTTATGCTCAAAGGCTCTTGTAAACGAGGGTGATGTGGTTATTTGCGAAGCGCCGTCTTTTATCGGTTCGCTCAACACATTCAGAAGTTACAACGCAAAACTTGTCGGCGTTCCCGTTGAGCCTGACGGAATGAGCATTACCGCCCTTGAGCAGGCGCTTAAAGACAACAAAAACGCAAAATTTATTTATACAATACCAAATTTTCAGAATCCGTCGGGCGTTACAATGAGCCTTGAAAAACGCAAGGCTGTTTATGAGCTTGCAAAAAAGTACGGCATTCTTATTCTTGAGGACAACCCTTACGGAGATTTAAGATACAGCGGCGAATTTATCCCAAACATCAAGAGCTTTGACGAGGACGAAATCGTAATTTACTGCGGTTCGTTTTCAAAGGTAATTTCACCGGGTATGCGTGTTGCTTACTGCATTGCGCCAAAGCAGATTTTCCAAAAACTCGTAGTATGCAAGCAAGGCAGTGATGTTCACACCAATATTTGGTCGCAGTATGTTTGCGATGAGTTTATTACAAAATATGACTTCAACGCACATCTTGAAAAATTACGCAAGCTATACACTAAAAAAGCACAATTCTGTATGGATTTGCTCGACAAATACGCAAGTCCCGCAATTACTTATCATAAAATTGACGGCGGACTTTTCATTTGGTGCGACCTGCCCGAAAGCATTGATATGCCGTCATTCTGCAAAGAAGCCGTGCTCAAAAAGGTATGCGTAGTACCGGGCAATGCATTTCTTACAGACGAAAACGAAAAGTGCAACAGTTTCAGAATCAACTTTTCAACACCGACCGACGAACAGCTTGAAAAAGGCATTAAGATACTCGGCGAGCTGGCAAACAGCAAGCTGAAATAAAGGAGAATATTTATGGAAAACGAAAAGAAACAAATCGCATTCAGTGCCATTCAGCCGAGCGGCACAATAACACTTGGCAACTATCTTGGTGCCATCCGCAATTGGGTTACTATGCAAGACGAGTACAACTGCATTTACGCTCTTGCCGATTTACACACCATTACGGTAAGACAAGAGCCGGCTCAAATGAGAAAAAATATTCTCGACGCATACGCATCAATTCTTGCTTGCGGAATTGATACAGAAAAGAGCCTTTTCTTCATTCAGAGCCATGTGCATACACACGCAGAAATGGCATGGGTGCTCGACTGCTACACACAGTTCGGTGAGCTTTCAAGAATGACACAGTTTAAGGACAAGTCGGCAAAGCACGCAGACAACATAAATGCAGGCTTGTTTACATATCCGTCACTTATGGCAGGCGACATTTTGCTTTATCAGGCAGATAAAGTGCCCGTAGGCGCAGACCAGCAGCAGCACATTGAGATTACAAGAGATATTGCAACCCGTTTTAACGGTCTTTACGGCAATGTTTTCAAAATTCCTGAAGGATTTATTCCAAAGAACGGCGCAAGAGTAATGAGCTTGCAGGACCCAACCAAGAAGATGAGTAAATCGGACGAAAATGTAAACGGCTGCGTACATCTTCTCGACTCACCTGAGGCAATTATGCGCAAATTCAAGCGTGCGATTACTGACAGCGAGGCTCATGTTCACTACGGCGAGGGCAAAGACGGAATCAATAACCTTATGGGTATTTACAGCACAATCACAGGTCTTAGCTTTGAGCAGATTGAGCACGACTTTGAGGGCAAGGGATACGGCGACTTTAAGACAGCTGTCGGCGAGGCAGTTGTAGAAGAACTCCGTCCTATTCGTGAGCGTTATGAGTCATATATCAAGGATAAGGCTTACCTTGAAGAGTGCTACCGTAAAGCGGATGAAATTGCACTTAAAATCAGCAGTCGTACAATGAATAAAGTTATGAAAAAGATTGGCTTTATCTTATAATATTATTTAGATTAAGTGTATTTTAATGATAAAATATTGTTTTTACTAAAACAAAATAATATCGTCCGAGTTTGACCTTTGCTGCAAATTCGGACGATTTTTATTGTATAATAAATGTATATTTTTGAATTAAAATGAATATTTATTGATTCTTAATTTGATAAATATTCATTTTGAGTGTTGTAAAATTTACAGTTAAACACAAATTTAAGATTAAATAATTCAAAATTTAGGTCAAGCCTTTTTAAAGGTTGTGGGTGTGGGCAAAGCCCACAAATACTTTTCGTTTACACAATCTAACGATAGCCAAACAGCCTGCTGTTTGGCGGCTTGAATATAACTGCGTTAGCTTTTGCGAGAGCAACAAAAGAAAATACACTTCCCTTTCACGGTCAACGCAATGCTTTGACCGTGTTTTTAGCATTTCCGGTTACAATGGCTATTGCCTGTTTTAACAAACTTAGTTTTAGCACGCAAACAACTACGCTGTTTGCGCCCGAAGAATTGTTATATCGGAAGATTTTATGGGCGCTGCCCAAACCCGCAAGCCTTTAAAAAGGCTTGACCTAAATTTTTTAATCATTTAACCTAAGCACCGTGTTAAACCACAGTTTTTTTAATGACCTAACCGACAATCTTTTAACACATTTATAACAAATTGTTAATAACTACAAGCACACGCACAAATGCCCGACAATGACTGAATGCATTGTCGGGCATTTAATTTTTTAAACCAAAATGTTAGTTAAAATTATTCGGAAATATCTGCAGTTTCGGTTGATTCAACAGCATTTTCATCTGCATCTTCAACCTCTGACTTCGGCTCTTCGAGCTTTACGCCTGCATATCTCGGCATACCTGTACCTGCAGGAATAACCTTACCGATAATAACATTTTCCTTAAGACCGATAAGCGGATCAATCTTACCCTTAATAGCTGCATCTGTAAGAACTCTTGTTGTTTCCTGGAATGATGCGGCAGAAAGGAAGCTGTCTGTTGCGAGTGCTGCCTTTGTAATACCGAGGAGCAACTGTGTGAATGTTGCCTCTCTGAGGTTTTCTTCACCGTTAGCAATACGCTTTTTAATCTGCTCGTTCTCAAAGAGAACATCGTTCTTATCGTAGGTCTGACCGGACATAAACTTAGTATCGCCTGCGTCCTCAACTCTTACCTTTCTCATCATCTGACGAACGATAACCTCAATGTGCTTATCGTTGATTTCAACACCCTGTAAACGGTAGGTACTCTGTACCTCTGAAATAAGGTAGTTCATTACTGCGTCTGAACCGAGAATTGCAAGAATATCGTGCGGATTAACAGCACCGTCGGTGATTTTGTCACCTTTCTTGATAATCTGACCTTCCTGAACCTTAACTCTAAAGCCGAAAGGAATAAGGTACTGCTTTTCTTCGCCTGTTTCGTGGTTGAATACAATAGCGTGACGAGCATTTTTGATTTCTTCAAATCTAACTTCACCGTCAATTTCACTGATGATTGCAAGGCTCTTTGGTTTACGGGCCTCGAACAACTCTTCAACTCTTGGAAGACCCTGTGTGATATCTTCTGCCGATGCAACACCGCCGGTATGGAATGTTCTCATTGTAAGCTGTGTACCCGGCTCACCGATTGACTGTGCGGCGATAATACCTACTGCCTCACCGACTGTTACAGGCTGGCGGTTTGCAAGGTTAGAACCGTAGCACTTCTTACAAGCACCGTGCTTAGCACGACAAGAAAGTACGGAACGAATCTTAATTCTTTCAACGCCGCTGTTTACGATAATGTCAGCCTCTTTGTCGCCCATCATTACATCCTTAGAAACAAGGGTGTTGCCGTTTGAATCGCAGAAATCGTCAACGAGGTATCTGCCGATAAGTCTTTCGTGAAGTCCCTCGATAACATTGTTTTCGCCTGCCTTGATGTCGAAAATCTCAAGACCGTCTGTTGTACCGCAGTCGTCCTCACGAATGATAACTTCCTGTGATACATCAACAAGACGACGGGTAAGGTAACCTGAGTCGGCTGTTCTGAGCGCTGTATCTGTAAGACCTTTACGAGCGCCTCGGGATGAAATAAAGTATTCCATAATGTTAAGGCCTTCACGGTAGTTAGCCTTGATAGGAATTTCGATTGTTTTACCTGATGTATTGGCAATAAGACCACGCATACCTGCAAGCTGACGAATCTGGCTCATACTACCACGGGCACCTGAGTCAGCCATCATGAAGATTGGGTTGTAGCGGTCAAGGTTCTTCTGGAGGGCATCGGTTACATCGTTTGTAGCCTTCTCCCAAATCTTAAGAACTTCCTCGTAACGCTCCTCATCGGAACGAAGACCCATCATATAGTCCTCACGAACTGCATCGACATCAGCCTCTGCCTTTTTGATGATTTCTTTCTTGGCAGGAGGAATAACGGCGTCACATACGGCAACAGTAATAGCGCCTCTTGTTGAGTATTTATAGCCCTGTGCCTTGATGTGGTCAAGAACATGGCTTGTAATCTCTGTGCCGTTTATCTTAATACATTTATCAATAATCTTCTTAAGTTTAGACTTACCTACAAGGAAGTCAACCTCAAGTTTAAAGCGGTTTTCAGGCTTGCTTCTGTCAACAAAACCAAGGTTCTGCGGAATCGGGTTGTTAAAGATAATCTTACCGATTGTTGTATCAACAAGGTCGGAATACTTAACGCCGTCAATTACCTTTTCGTATCTTACCTTAATCTTTGAGTGAAGCTGGATAACACCGGTCTGATAAGCCATCATAGCTTCATCAACATCACGGAACACCTTGCCCTCGCCACGCTCGCCGTCCTTATCAAGTGTAAGGTAGTACGAACCGAGGATCATATCCTGTGTAGGAACTGTTACAGGCTGACCGTCTGACGGTTTAAGGAGGTTGCCGGCTGCAAGCATAAGGAATCTTGCCTCTGCCTGTGCCTCTGCGGAAAGCGGTACATGGACAGCCATCTGGTCGCCGTCAAAGTCGGCGTTGTACGCTGTACAAGCAAGCGGGTGAAGCTTAAGTGCTCTGCCCTCAACAAGTACAGGCTCAAATGCCTGAATACCGAGTCTGTGAAGTGTAGGCGCACGGTTGAGAAGAACAGGGTGTCCCTTGATTACAACCTCAAGTGCATCCCAAACCTCGTCCTTTGCACGCTCAACTGCTTTTCTTGCAGCCTTAATATTGATAACAGCCTTAGTTTCTACAAGGCGTTTCATAACAAACGGTTTGAAAAGCTCAATAGCCATTTCCTTAGGAAGACCGCACTGGTACATCTTAAGTTCAGGGCCTACAACGATAACCGAACGACCCGAATAGTCAACACGCTTACCGAGAAGGTTCTGACGGAAACGACCCTGCTTACCTTTAAGCATATCGGAAAGTGACTTGAGCGGACGGTTGTTAGGGCCTGTAACAGGTCTGCCTCTTCTGCCGTTGTCAATGAGAGCGTCTACAGATTCCTGCAGCATTCTCTTCTCGTTTCTGATGATGATTTCAGGAGCGTTAAGCTCAAGGAGCTTTTTAAGACGGTTGTTTCTGTTAATAACTCTTCTGTAAAGGTCGTTAAGGTCAGATGTAGCAAATCTGCCGCCGTCAAGCTGAACCATAGGGCGGATATCAGGCGGAATTACAGGAATAACATCCATAATCATCCATTCGGGGCGGTTGCCCGAAAGGCGGAAACTCTCAACAACATCAAGGCGCTTGAGAATACGAACTCTCTTCTGACCCGATGCTGTTTCAAGCTCTTCTTTAAGCTGTGCAGAGAGCTGCTCAAGGTCAATTTCCTTGAGTAACTTCTTAATAGACTCTGCACCCATACCTGCCTCAAAGTCGTTGTCATACTTTTCACGCATTTCAGCGTACTCTTTTTCGCTCAGGCACTGATTTTTTTCAAGATCACGGCAGTTGCCGGGATCTGTAACAATATATCTTGAGAAATAAAGAACATTTTCAAGTGTTCTCGGAGAAATATCGAGCATAAGAGAAATTCTTGAAGGAATACCCTTGAAGTACCAGATATGAGAAACAGGAGCGGCAAGCTCAATGTGACCCATTCTCTCTCTTCTTACTTTTGCTCTTGTAACCTCAACACCGCAACGGTCACAAATTTTACCCTTAAAACGGATTCTCTTGTATTTACCGCAGTGGCACTCCCAGTCCTTTGTAGGTCCGAAAATACGCTCGCAGAACAAGCCGTCACGCTCAGGTTTTAATGTACGGTAGTTGATTGTTTCGGGCTTTTTAACCTCGCCGTAAGACCAGGCTCTAATTTGCTCAGGGGAAGCAAGTCCGATTTTAATTGAATCAAATGCGTTATTATCTATCATTTTTATACTTCCTCCTTACATATCATTCTTGTTTAAGTCGTCAAAGTCGAAGTAGTCGCTGTCATCGTCATCTGCTGCAAGACCCGAATCGTCAAACATATTGCCCTCTTCGCCTTCTTCATCGAGGTTGTAACCGTCCATTGACTCGGTCATTACGCTCTCCTCGTTGAACTCGGTTGTAGCTGCATCTGTAATGTCTTCGTCCTCATCAAACTTCTGCTTAATGTCAATTTCCTCGCCCTGTGCGTCAAGAACACGAACATCAAGAGCAAGTGACTGCAGCTCTTTAATAAGAACTCTGAATGATTCAGGGATACCCGGTGCAGGAATGTTCTGACCCTTAACGATTGCCTCATAAGTCTTAACTCTGCCGATAACATCGTCAGACTTAACGGTAAGAATTTCCTGAAGTGTATAGGCCGCACCGTAAGCCTCAAGTGCCCAAACTTCCATCTCACCGAAACGCTGACCGCCGAACTGTGCTTTACCGCCGAGAGGCTGCTGTGTAACGAGTGAGTAAGGACCTGTACTTCTTGCGTGAATCTTCTCGTCAACAAGGTGATGGAGCTTAAGGTAATACATATAACCGACGGTTACAGGGTTGTCAAAACGCTCGCCTGTTCTGCCGTCGATAAGCCATGTCTTACCGTCCTCGCTGTAACCTGCATCTTTAAGTGCCTGGAAAATATCGCCTTCGTGAGCGCCGTCAAATACAGGTGTCATAATCTTCCAGCCAAGTGCCTTAGCCGCATAGCCGAGGTGAACCTCGAGCACCTGACCGATGTTCATACGAGAAGGTACGCCCAACGGGTTAAGTACAATGTCAAGCGGTGTGCCGTCAGGAAGGAATGGCATATCCTCTACAGGAAGAATTCTTGAAACGACACCCTTATTACCGTGACGACCTGCCATCTTGTCGCCAACGCTGATTTTACGCTTTAATGCAAGATAAACTCTGACAACCTTATTTACACCCGGCTGGAGTTCGTTACGGCTGTCGGCTCTTGTAAATACCTTAACATCTACAACTGTACCGCTCTCACCGTGAGGTACTCTGAGTGAAGTATCTCTTACTTCTCTTGCCTTTTCGCCAAAGATAGCTCTCAAAAGTCTTTCCTCGGCAGTAAGCTCGGTTTCACCCTTTGGTGTAACCTTACCTACGAGAATATCTCCTGCGTGAACCTCTGCACCTACCTGAACAATACCGTCTTCATCAAGGTACTTGAGCATATCTTCGCCGACATTTGGAATATCTCTTGTAATTTCTTCAGGGCCGAGCTTTGTATCTCTTGCCTCTGTATCATATTCCTCTATATGGATAGATGTATAAACATCATCTCTAACAATTTTTTCGTTAAGGAGAACCGCATCCTCGTAGTTATAACCTTCCCAGGTCATAAAGCCGATGAGTGCGTTCTTACCGATAGCAACTTCACCGTGGTCTGTAGCAGGACCGTCAGCGAGAACTTCGCCTTTCTTAACTCTCTGTCCTCTTTCAACAATAGGACGCTGGTTGATACATGTACCCTGGTTAGAACGAAGGAACTTGATAACCTCAAAGTCCTGAATTCTGCCCGAATCGTACTGTACACGAATGTTGCGGGCGTCAACGCTTAATACAACGCCGTCCTCTTCCGCAAGAATACATACGCCTGAGTCTGTACCTGCCTTGTACTCCATACCTGTACCTACGATAGGTGCTTCTGTTCTGAGGAGCGGCACTGCCTGACGCTGCATGTTCGCACCCATAAGAGCACGGTTTGCGTCATCGTTTTCGAGGAACGGAATCATAGCTGTAGCAACCGAAAGTACCTGCTTAGGCGATACGTCCATAAAGTCAAACTCGTCTGCAGGAAGATCTACGAATTCATCTCTTCTTCTGCCGACAACTCTGTTATGAACAAATCTGCCGTTCTCGTCAAGCGGCTCATTTGCCTGTGCTACGGTGTAGTTGTCTTCAACATCGGCTGTCATATAAACAACTTCGTTTGTAACAACGCCTGTTTCTTTATTAATCTTACGGTACGGTGATTCGATAAAGCCGTACTTGTTGATTCTTGCAAATGATGTAAGGTATGAAATAAGACCGATGTTAGGTCCTTCAGGAGTTTCGATAGGACACATTCTGCCGTAGTGGGTGTAGTGTACATCTCGAACTTCAAAGCCTGCACGATCTCTTGAAAGACCGCCCGGGCCGAGCGCTGACAAACGACGCTTGTGAGTAAGCTCTGCGAGTGGGTTTGTCTGGTCCATGAACTGTGAAAGCGGAGAAGAACCGAAGAACTCTCTGATTGCGGCAGTTACCGGACGAATATTGATAAGTGAGTTAGGAGAAAGCGAGTCCATATCCTGTGACTGTGTAGCCATTCTTTCTCTTACAACTCTGTCAAGTCTTGAGAAACCGATTCTTACCTGGTTCTGTAAAAGCTCGCCTACGCAACGGATTCTTCTGTTGCCGAGGTGGTCGATATCGTCTGTTCTGCCGACACCGTGAGCCACGCAGTTAAGGTAGTTGATTGTAGCAAAAATATCATCTTTTGTGATATGGTTAGGAGTAAGCTCGTCTGCTCTGTCTGTGAGCATTTCCTTAAGCTCTTCCTCGTTCTGTGCTGCGTCAAGAATTTCGCAAAGAACATCAAAACGAACATTCTCACGGATTCCGCATTCAGCCTCTGCATCAAAGTCAACATAAGCCTTGATGTCAACCATACCGTTAGAAATAACTTTAACGATTTTTTCGTCCTGTGCTTTTACATAAGCAATCTGAACGCCGGCATTTTCGATTTCTAAAGCCTTTTCTTTAGTAATTTTCTCATCTCTGAAAGCCATAACCTCGCCTGTGCGTGGGTTAGAGATAGGCTCTGCAATAACCTGGCCTTCAAGTCTGTCGGCAATGCCGAGTTTTTTGTTGTACTTGTATCTGCCTACTCTTGACATATCATATCTGCCGGGGTCAAAGAAAAGATTATGGATATGCTGTTGAGAGCTGTCTACTGTAGGAGGCTCTGACGGACGGAGCTTTCTGTAAACTTCGATAAGACCTTCTTCAACACTGCTTGTCTGGTCTTTTTCAATAGTAGCTTTCATTCTCTCGTCGTCGCCGAAAAAGTCGAGAATTTCAGCGTCTGTGCCAAGACCTAAAGATCTGATGAACGCTGTAACGGGAAGCTTACGGTTTTTATCGATACGAACATAGAAAACATCGTTGATGTCTGTTTCGTACTCAAGCCATGCACCACGGTTAGGAATAACGGTAGCGCTGTAAAGCTCTTTACCTGTTTTATCGTGGTCCATCTTATAATAAACGCCCGGGCTTCTTACAAGCTGAGATACAATAACACGCTCTGCACCGTTGATGATGAATGTGCCGCTCGGTGTCATAAGCGGGAAATCGCCCATAAACACATTGCTCTCTTTAATCTCACCTGTAGCTCTGTTTAAAAGTCTTGCTGTAACACGCAAAGCGGCAGAGAATGTAGCATCTCTTGACTTACATTCTACAATGCTGTAATTTGGGTGATCAACATCAATAGAGTAATCAATAAAATCAAGCACAAGATTATTTTGATAATCGGTAATTCCCGACACATCCTTAAATACTTCTTTAAGACCTTCGTCAAGGAACCACTGATAAGACTGCTTCTGGACATCAATAAGGTTAGGCATATCAATAACTTCATTGATTTTGCCAAAGCTCATTCGTTCACGATTGCCGAGCTTAACGGGTTTGACATTAACCATAGGCGTATCACTCCTTAATAAATTTGAGGGCAATGCCCCTGTCAAAAAAACCTCTTGACACTTTGGAGATTTTGTGATAATATCCCCCTGTAAGATAAATTTTTTTGACGATTTGTCCGACTGTGTCGGTACATAACCCCATTATGGTACATTGTACTATTTTACGCTACCAAAGGGAGGTTGTCAAGGGCTTTTTTCTAAAAAAGCAAAAATTTTTCAGAAATTTTGATTTTTAGGCAAATAAAATTCTCCACAGGAAAATAAATCCTGTGGAGATTATATTTGCCCTAAAATGCAACACCCGACAGCGTGTAAAGAAATATCAATGCCGATTTTGAGGTAAAAAGGTGTTGAGATTTTATCAACAGTTGATAATCGCAATTTATAAGTTTTCAAAATCCGCTGCAATATTTGCAATGTCCTGCCCTCCGTAAAAAAATACGGATAACCGTAACGGTCAAACTGCGGGTGTCTACCGTATAAAAAGCAATGAATTTGTCAACTGTAACTTTGCGCATTCCTTTACTCTTCCAAGGCTCCCAATCAACGGCAGGATTTCTTAACGGCATAAAATCAAGTGAACGAATTGCTTTTCTGATTCGATTTATCTGCTTTTCGGCAGTTGTCGGAACTGACAAAGTAAAAGCAATATAAGTATAAATTTCTTTTAAATCGTCCTTTGCTTTCGGAGAGTACACAACCGAATATAACTTATTCATATACCGAATTCCTTTGCAAGTTCAGCGTCCACCTCATCTGCCGTATAGGTTTTTCCTGCTTTTATAGATTCTTCACCCTTTATTAATTCGGCATTTAATTCAAATTGAGTCATTGAACCGATAGCAGGCGGTTTAACCACAGGAAGTTGAAGATTTAAGGGTAGACTTCTTGTAAGTACAATCTGACTGTAAAGCATCTGAATTGCACTTGACGGAGTAATACCAAGCTGTGCAAGTATATTTTCCGCATTTTCTTTCAAGCCTGTATCAATACGGGCATAAACTGCTGAAGTATTTGCCATATAAATCACGCTCCTTTAACTATATTATATTCACTTATGACAGCAAATGCAAGCAATTGCTTGCAAATTATTTTGATTTTTAAAAATTGTAAATGTAAGTAAATCTCGAAAATATTTTATAAACGGTTCTTTATTAAGAATTGGAGGAAATTATGGTATAGCAGGCGGGTTAAGTAAAATAATTTAAAAATTCAGGTCAAGCCTTAAACTTTTATAATTGTTTAGCAACCGTTAAAAATCGCACAAAAAAACAGTCTGACAAACGCATTGTTTATCAGACTGTCATATTGTTTATTTAATCGAAAAAACCTTTGACAAAAATTCCTTTAATCTGTCATTCTTCGGATTTGTAAAGAATTCCTGCGGCGGCGCTTGCTCTACGATTACGCCCTTATCAACGAATACAACATTTGTACCTACTTCACGGGCAAAACCCATTTCGTGAGTTACAACCACCATTGTCATTCCGTCTTTTGCAAGCCTTTTCATTACTTCAAGAACTTCGCCTACCATTTCGGGGTCAAGTGCGGAAGTAGGCTCGTCAAAAAGCATTACCTCCGGATTCATACAAAGCGCACGGACAATTGCCACACGCTGTTTTTGACCGCCCGAAAGCTGTGACGGATAGTCATTTGCTCTGTCTGCAAGCCCTACTCTTTCAAGCAGCTCCATTGCCTCTTTGGTAGCCTCTTCCTTACTCTTTTTAAGAAGTTTTACAGGGCCGAGAATCATATTCTTAAGCACTGTCATATGAGGAAAAAGGTTAAACTGCTGAAACACCATACCCATTTTTCTGCGGTGGAGGTTTATATCTACATTTCTGTCGTTAATATCAATGCCGTCAAAAATGATTTTTCCGTCTGTCGGCTCTTCAAGCAGGTTAAGGCAACGCAAAAAAGTTGATTTACCCGAACCCGACGCACCGATAACCACCATTACATCGCCCTTGTGAATTTCGGCATTAATGCCCTTGAGCACTTCGTTATTGCCAAAATACTTTTTCAGTCCCTCGACCTTAATTAAAATATCATTATTAGTGGTCACTGCTGCGCAACCTCCTTTCAAGTTTTTTGAGGAAGTATGTCAGAATCAATACTATAACAAGGTAGATTGCCGCAACCGAAATAAGCGGGAAAAATGCCTCGTAAGTTCTTGAACGAATAAGATTGCCCACATAAGTAAGATCCTGGAGTGCAACATAACCGGCAACCGAAGTTTCCTTTACAAGCACAATAAACTCGTTGCCGAGTGCAGGCAAAACATTTTTGAAAGCCTGCGGAAGAATTACATGGAGCATTGTGCTGCTGTAATTAAATCCGAGCGAACGGCTTGCCTCAAACTGACCTTTGTCGATTGACATAATACCCGAACGCACAATTTCGGCTACATATGCGCCTGAATTGATACCGAATGCGAGTACCGCTGCGATAATTCCGTTTCTTGACGATGAAAATATGATGTAATACATAATCATAAGCTGAATTACAACAGGAGTACCTCTGATTACCGTAATATAGATATTGCAGAGAACATTTAAAAACTTGAGTAAATAATCACTCGGCTTTCTGCATTTTTTACCGGTAAGGTTCTTGTCGTAAGTCGAACGAACCATCGCGATTAAAAAGCCGAGGATAATACCGATAACGGCGGCAACAACTGTTATTTCAATCGTTACTCCAAGACCTTTTAAAAACTGCAGCCAACGGTCATCTTTAATAAAAGTTTTCTGAAAGCTTGCAGCTATTTCCTGAAAAAACTGATCCATATGCTAAATTCCTTTATATATCAGAAAAGCAGCTTTTCGGCTGCCTTTCCAAAATTCTTAATTATTCTTTAACTATAATTACCTGAGTAGCTGTTGTGTAGCTGTCTGAGAAACTTACAGCCTGCTGTCTTTCCTCAGTTACTGTCATACCTGCCATACCAAAGTCAGCCTTGCCTGTCTGAACAGCTGTTACAATAGCGTCAAAGTCCATATCGTCAATAACGAGCTTGTAGCCGAGCTTATCGCAGATAGCCTGTGCCATAGATGCGTCAATACCAACTACTGTGTCACCGTCATAATACTCATAAGGCTCAAAGAATGCGTTTGTTGCCATATGGAGCTCGCCGTTAGGATACTCTGTTCCCTCAGGAGTTACATAAGGAGTTTTGCCCTTTGTGTCATCACCGATAAAGTTGTTTGCGATTGACTCTGTTGTGCCGTCTTTCTTAAGCTCTGCAAGAGCTGTATTGATTTTACCAAGAAGATCTGTGTTGTCTTTAGCTACACAGATTGCATAATCTTCCTCAGCGAATGGCTCGTCAAGAATTTTAAGACCCTTGTTAGCTGCAACAAATGCCTTTGCAGGCTCGCTGTCGATGATAACGCAGTCAATCTTACCCTGTGTAAGAGCCAAAACAGCGTCTGCACCCTTGTTAAAGCGTTCTACCGTTGAACCCTTTTCCTCGTAATCACTTGCATAAATGTCGCCTGTTGTGCCGAGCTGAACGCCGATTTTTGCGCCCTCAAGGTCATCAACGGTTGCAATAGTCTTAGTGTTTGCCGGTGTTTCGTCCTTAGTTGCTGTGCCTGCATTTCCACCGCAAGCAGCAAGGAGCATTGATGCTGAACAAATTACAGCGGCAAGTGCCAATGAAATAACTTTTTTCATAGAGATCCCCTTTTCTTTTTAAAAAAATCATACATCTATTATAGTAATACAAAAACCAAAATAAATCAAGTAAAAAAGGTAAGATAAATTTGCTAATTCCTACAAAATATCCGTAAAAATTCTGTAATTTTTACATTACGGAAAAAGATATTAAAATTTAGGTTTTTAATGCACTGTTTAAGACAAATTTTTACAATAAAAGAAGACAGCCTTGTCACCCAATTGTTACTTTGCCAAATCATTCACCCGTCACTTAAAAAAGCAAAAACAAAAGCAGGGCGATATTTCCACTGATACCGCTCTGCAAAACCGTAAATTATAATTTAACCTTAAGGTTATTGTCTTTTAAATGGTCCTCGCTGACTTTTTGATAAAGTCTGTTTCCGCTCCAACGGCTGTTGTCGGGAGTGAGGGCGCAAATCAGAGGCATTTTATTTATGCCGTGGCTTTCAAGTTTTTTAAGCATAACATTAAATGTAAGGTGCGGAAAATCCTTGATAACCATAAGCTCATCGTCAAAGTTCGGAGAATCGTCGGGCAACGGTTCAATATTCTTTAATCCGAACAATGTTCCTATAGGCTTTGAAAAATTCCTTTTTCGCCGCTGTTTTTACAGGTATTTTCATAGACAAAAGCGTATTTCTTACGGCTTTCAGTCTGTCGCCTTTATAATTATAAAGAAGTACAGCCTCGTTCACGGCAAAACACCTCTGTTTTATTAATTGTATTTCTCAAGAGAAACTTCAATGATTTTTTCGCAAAGTGACGGATAGTCAATACCCTCTGCCGCTGCCTCCTGTGGGAGCAAGCTTGTCGGAGTCATACCGGGAAGTGAGTTTGCCTCAAGACAATAAGCCTCGCCCGATACTTTATCAAGAATAAAGTCAATTCTTGCATAGCTCTGCAAGTTGAGAGCCTTAAACGCAGCCTCGGCAGCTTTACGAAGAACATCGTCTTCGCTTGCAGTAATGTCAGCAGGGCAAATTTCGTCTGTTGCGCCTGCCTGATACTTTGCCACATAATCGTAGAAACCTGTCTTAGGAATAATCTCAATCGGAGGCAATGCTCTGCCGCCGATAACGCCTACGGAGAACTCTCTGCCCTCTATGAACTGCTCAACTACGATTTCTTTTTCATATTTGAAAGCCTCTTTTACAGACTCTAAATACTCCGCTCTGTTTTCTGCCTTTGTAATGCCTACGCTTGAACCGCCCGAACACGGCTTTACAACGCAAGGATAGTAACTCCAATCCTCTGCGTCTTGGGCTGACTTGTAAACTCTGCCCGCAGGAGTTGTAACTCTGTTCTGAATAAGTACGCTCTTTGTAAGCGCCTTATTCATAGCAAGCGCAGAGCCGAGATAACCCGAACCCGTGTATTTGATGCCGAAAAGGTCAAGGGTAGCCTGAATCTGACCGTTTTCGCCCTCGCCGCCATGAAGTGCAAGGTATGTAATATCTGCCTCGGCGCAGATTTCAATAACATTCATACCGATAAATCTTGATGATTTATCAAGGCGATTCTCCTTGACTGTCTTAATGTCGGGAATTTCCGTGCCGACACCGAGGCTGTCCGTAAAGCTGTAATTGTGCTTGAAGAGTGCGTCAATGTCGCAGAAATTCTCTTCGTAACCCATAAATACATCAAGCAAAACTACTTCGTTACCTTTTTCACGCAAAGCAGACGCTACCTTAATACCCGAAGATATTGATACATCACGCTCTGTACTTAATCCGCCTGCAAGAACAACAATTCTCATAATAACTCTTTCTCCCGTAAAATATATAGATAATTATTCGGTAAATAACAGTCTGTTTTCAGAACATAAAGCTGTCCATACCCCAATGCTCTACTTCATCGTACTTAACATAGCAACGCTTGCCCGCAATGCCGTTTGTCTGCATAATATTGCAGATATTCTCGGTAACTTTGGCATAGCCGTCTTTTGTGCCCTTACCCAGAAGTTTTACTTCAACTATTGCCGCAGGCTCGTCACTGCTGCCCTGAAAACTCATTTTTAATCCGTAATTAACGGCGCACATAACATACGCCTCGCTCTTGCCGATTGCCTTAAGTGAACCGGAAAGCTCTTTCATAAGTTCGTCTGCTTTCTCCTTTGAGAAAGTCACATTAGTTTTAACATCTATAAAAGGCATAAAATCTGTCCTTTCGTAAATCATAAGCCAAATAACTATCCTATATTATAATACGCATAAGTTTTTTAAAGCAAGGATTTTTTTGATGTTGTAATAAAGTTTATAAAAAGCGTTTTTTATACATCTTAAAAAGCAAAATATTTTTGTCATTTTGCATATTAAAACATTAAAATACTATTGAAAACAACGAAGTACAATTGCCGAATACACAATAATACTTTATAAACATTTTATATTATTCACAAAATGCCGTCTTATTTACAGGTTCAGAAAATTCGTTATAAAAATTTTAAAAACTGCAAATTATCTGTTGCACTTGAGTGAATTATTTGATATAATAAAATTTAATAATAAACAATTATGAGAAAAGGAAAATGGAGGATAGTTTATGTTGAATACAGATTACAATCAGAAATTCGGCAAAGAAGGTCTTACCTTTGATGATGTTCTTCTCATCCCCGGTGAGTCTGATGTAGAACCTAAGAATGTTGATATTTCATCAAATCTTACAAAAAATATTAAGCTTAACACTCCTGTTGTTACTGCTGCAATGGACACTGTAACCGAAACCGCAATGGCTATTGCTATTGCCAGAGAGGGCGGTATCGGTGCTATTCATAAGAATATGAGCATTGAAAAGCAGGCTGACCAGGTTGACCGTGTTAAGAGAAGTGAAAACGGTGTTATTGTAAATCCGTTCTTCCTTTCTCCTGAAAATACAGTCCGTGACGCTAACGACCTTATGGGCAAATATAAAATTTCCGGTGTTCCGATCTGCCGTGACGGCAAACTTGTAGGTATTATCACAAACCGTGACCTTCGCTTTATGACCGGCGCTGACTTTAACCAGCCTATCGCAAACGTTATGACTTACGAAAGCCTTGTTACCGCTCCTGTAGGCACAACATTAAAGCAGGCACAGGAAATTCTCCGTAAACACAGAATTGAAAAGCTCCCGCTTGTAGGCTCTGACGGCAGCCTTAAGGGACTTATTACAATTAAAGATATTGAAAAGTCGGTTCAGTATCCTAATTCAGCCCGTGATGACAAAGGCAGACTCCTCTGCGGTGCGGCTATCGGCGCTACAGCAGATGTTCTCGACAGAGTTGCCGCTCTTTTTGAGTCACAGGTCGATGTACTCTTCCTCGACTCTGCTCACGGTCACAACTCAAACATTGTAAAAACAGTTGCCAAAGTTAAAAAGGCTTATCCTAATGTTCCGCTCGTTGCCGGAAACATTGCTACAGCAGAGGCTGCCAAGGCTCTTATTGAGGCAGGTGCAGACACAGTAAAGGTTGGTATCGGTCCGGGTTCTATCTGTACAACAAGAATTGTTGCAGGTATCGGCGTACCGCAAATTACAGCAATTTACGATGCGGCTTGTGAGGCATCTAAGTACGGTGTACCGGTTATTGCAGACGGCGGTATCAAGTACAGCGGTGATATAGTTAAGGCTCTTGCGGCAGGCGGCAGCGTAGTTATGGTCGGCTCACTTGTTGCAGGTTGCGAAGAAAGCCCGGGAGAAAAAGAGATTTATCAGGGCAGACAGTTCAAGGTTTACCGTGGTATGGGTAGCCTTGGCGCTATGGGCAAAGGCAGCTCCGACAGATACTTCCAGGCAAGCAACAACAAGTTTGTTCCGGAAGGTGTTGAAGGCAGAGTACCTTACAAGGGAACTCTCGGCGACACAATTTATCAGCTTATGGGCGGTCTTAAGTCCGGTATGGGTTACACAGGTTGTGCAACTATTTCTGACCTTCATCAGAAAGCACAGTTTGTAAGAATTTCAGGTGCAGGTCTTCGTGAAAGCCACCCACATGACATTCAGATTACAAAGGAAGCTCCGAACTATTCTTTTAACGGCTGATTTTAAATAAAAAATATTTAACCGCTTGGTGTTTTATGCATCAAGCGGTTTTTTGCGGTTATTATTAAAGTTTTTTCAGGTTCTTTATCAAAAATTGGGTAAATTGTGGTTTAACTCACAGTTTAGCCAAGCAATTATAAAAGTTTGGTCGACCTTTTCAAAGGTCGTGGGTGTGGAATACTTTCCGTTTACGCAATCTGACGATAGCCGAACAGCGAGCTGTTCGGCGGCTTGAACACAACGGCGTTAGCCTTTAAAAGTGCGATAGCAACAAGAAAGCCATTCGATATATAATGAAAAGTTAATCATTTCTTTTATAAAAGGCTGTCGCCTGTTTTTCAAACTATGTGCAAGCACGCAACATTCACGCTGTTTGCGCCTGATAAATTGTTGTATCGGAAGATTTTATGGGCGCTGCCCAAACCCGCAATTTTTGAAAAAATTGAGTAAACTTTTTTTGTTTTTGGGAGGATAATTTAGCGTTAGCTAAATTTCAATCCCCGACCGACACTCCGCTAAACCATAATTTATTATTGTTACCCCAACATTTAGTACAAAACCTTTTTTCAATAAATTTCTCCAAACTTTTTATAAAAGCCTAAACAAAAAACAGCAAGGAAAAATCCTTGCTGTCTTTAAATTCCATTAAGTATTAACTTATGCCTGAGCAGGTGCTCCTACCGGGCAAGTTGCCTCGCATGCTCCGCACTCTACACAAACATCAGCGTCGATAACATACTTGTCATCGCCCTCAGAAATTGCGCTTACAGGACACTCCTCAGCACAAGCTCCGCACTTGATGCACTCATCACTAATCTGGTATGCCATTCAAAAACACCTCCTGTGAAATATTACACCTATATTGTAACATATATTTTTAAAAATGCAATATTTTTAGAACATTTTTCAAAAATAATTATTTTCCAAAAGATATTTTTGGTTAGTTTACTCTAACCCCTTTAATTTTTCCATTTCTTCTTTATCGACTTTAATGTAGCCGTCTTTAACAATTTTGCACTGCTTTACATTAAAAGTCTTTGCCGGTGCTTCGGGCGGAGTGTTGTTCAGTTTAACCTTAAGCGTGCGGGCAATAAGGTTGTTTTCCACTACAAGACCTTTTCCGTCAGGTGTATTGACTATTGCGCCAACCTTAGGAGTTTTCTTTAGCAAGTCTGTGTATGCGTCCTGCTCGTACTTAAGGCAGCACATAAGTCTGCCGCAAGTACCCGAAATCTTTACGGGTGAAAGCGAAAGTCCCTGCTCCTTTGCCATTTTTATTGAAACAGGCTGAAACTCGCCCATAAAACTTGCACAGCAAAACGGTTTTCCGCATACACCGAGTCCGCCGAGCATTTTTGCCTCGTCACGCACACCTATCTGTCTTAACTCGATTCTTGTTCTGAATACAGACGCCAAATCCTTTACAAGCGCTCTGAAATCCACTCTGCCGTCTGCTGTAAAGTAAAACAAAATTTTACTGTTGTCAAAAGTACATTCAACGCTTACGAGCTTCATTTCAAGTTTGTGGTTTGCAATTTTCTGCTCGCAAATTCTGTATGCCTCCTTCTCCTTAAGTTTGTTTTCCTCAAGGTGACGAAGGTCGTTTTCGGTTGCTATTCTGATAAGCGGCTTGAGCGGATACGCAAGCTCTTCATCAGAAACGGTTTTATTCGGTGTGGCAACCTTACCGCACTCAAGACCTCTTGCGGTTTCTACAATTACCATATCACCGGCGCTTAACTTATTATCAAGCGGGTCAAAGTAATAGACCTTGCCGACTTCTTTAAATCTGACTCCGATTACCTCTGCCATATTATCCTCCTGTACTCCCCGCTCAAAAAAGCGGAAAGCAAATCCATATTTACATTCTGCGGTATTTTCTGCCTTGCAAGCTCGGTTGCCTCTACAAGCTGCAAAGCCATACCCGTAGTTATTCTTTTATTCAGCTTTTGTGCAAGCTGACCGTCTATTCTCGCACTTATTCCCCGTGCAACCGCTATGCAATCTCTGAAAATCACCGTAAGCACGGCAAGGGTTTCGTCTGCAAGTTTTCTGTCGGAAAAGCCTGTCAATGCCGACAGCAACTGCCACTCGCTCGGCGCAATCGTTCCCTCTGCCACCGCTCTTGCAAGCTCGGTTGCCTGCTCGCTGTAGCTTTCTTCACCTTTAACGGTAAGCACGGTACAGCGTGACAAAATAGTGTTGAGCAATCCTCTTGAATTTTTGCAAAGCAACAAAAACAGGCAATTCTGCGGCGGTTCTTCAAGCAACTTCAAAAATGAATTTTGTACCACAGGCGAAAGCCTTGTATCTGCACTTTCAAACACAAAAATCTTTATATCAGCCTCATTCGGGCGAATACTTGCGTTTTCAATAATATCTCGCATTTGCTCAATGGAATAAATCTGCGATTTCTTTTCAGGTTGGGCATAGTAAATGTCAGGGTGCACCTTTTCCCTTGCTTTTATGCACTGCTCGCATTTTCCGCAAGGCTTATTTTCGGCTCTGCACACCGCCCTCATTGTAAGAAAGGTTGCAAGCCCCTTGCATTTTTCGGTGTCTGCGCCCTCAATTACTATTGCGTGAGGTTGTCTGTTCTGTGAATACAGGCTGTCAAGCCTTTGCTTTAAAGCCTCGTCAAACTCAAAATCCGTGTAATTCAACCTTTCGCCTCCCACCTTATTTTAGTATAACACAAAAGTGTTCATAATGCTACAAAAATCATTTTACAGCTACGGTATTGGTAATAATTTCACCCTTGTCGGTAATATCAATTATTCCGTAGCTTGCCATATATCCGCCGCAGCTGCCCGGGTTAAGAACATAAAGTCCGTCCTCGTACATAGAAAGCGCAGAGTGAGTATGACCGAAGCAGAGAATATCAGCTTTTGCCTCTCGTGCGGCGCACATAATTGTGTAAAGTCCCACCTTTGCGTTATACAAATGACCGTGGGTTATAAAAATTGTCTTTCCGTTTATTCTCAAGGTTTCGGTCGCAGGCAGCATACTGCCCCAATCGCAATTGCCACGCACGCCGACAACCATTTTATCCTTAAAATTCTGTTTTAAATATTCAACCTGTTCTTCGCCGTCGCCGCAGTGAATAATAACCTCTGCAGTCGGCTGCTCGGTAACGGCTTTCATCATTCTGTTAAAATCTCCGTGTGTATCGGACAAAACTAAAATTCTCATACTTACCTCCGCAAAACTAAAGCTAAGTGTTATAAAAAAATATATATACGCATATTATTATCCGAGGTGTTTATATGGCTGATAATAAGAATATGCAGGATATGCTTAAACAAATGTCGCAACAGCTCAACCTGTCGGAAAACGAGCTGAAATCCGCTGCAAAAAAGGGCAATGCAAACAGCATTTTTAAAAATGCCGACAGTAAAACTCAAAAAACAGTGGAGGAAATTTTAAACGACCCGCAAAAAACAAAAGAGCTTTTGGAAAGCCCGCAGGCAAAAGCAATAATTGAAATGCTGAGAAAGGGGAAGTAAAACCCGCCATGGCAGATATTCAGGATAAAATAAACGAAATACTCAGCAATCCCGAGGCTTTGCGACAGGTGCAAAGCCTCGGTGAGCAGCTCGGTCTTGCAGGAAACGCACCCGAAAAACCACAGCCTCCCGAAAAGAAAAACGAGCTTTCCCTGCCCACGGATTTTATGAACGACGACATTGCAAAAAGTCTTATTAAAATTCTGCCCGCCGTTAAATCAATCGGCTGTGAGGACGATACAACAAGGCTTTTAAATGCTCTGCGCCCGTTTTTATCTTGTGAAAAACAGGAAAAACTTGATAAAGCCGAAAAAATGCTTAAGCTGTTCAAAATTCTCCCTCTGCTCAAAGATATAAATATATTTTGAAAAAACTCAAAACTTTTTATTATTTAACTTAATCTGTTCAATAGTATCTCTTACCCGAACATTAGGTTCTGCTCTAAATGTTGCGGTAACATTTAAAAATTACGATTTAGCAAATTGCTGTATAAAGCAATTATAAAAGTTTGGTCGACCTTTTCAAAGGTCGTGGGTGTGGGCAAAGCCCACAAATACTTTCCGCTTACGCAATCTATGGTTTCTTTTTATAAAAAGGCTTGACCTGAATTTTTAATTATTTAGCCTAAGCAGTGTGCTAAACCGTAATTACCCCAAACTTTTAATAAAGAACCGCATTTAACAAATCCCCAAAGTAATATTAACACCCAACCTTTGGAGGTGATAATTTGGCATCGTTTGAAGAAGAGGCTCTGCGCCGTGCGCAACAAATGCACTCTCGCCCACCGCATCAGACGGAGCGTGAGAAAAAGCCTAAACCGCCTGAAAAAAAGCCCGAAGATACTCCGCAAAAAACAGATAATAAACAAGAAAACAAAGCGCAGGGTCAGCAGAAAAGTCTTGTGGATTTTCTGCTCGCCGACAAAGAGCAAAGTCTGATTCTGCTCCTGCTGCTTTTGCTTTCAGGCGAAAAAGCCGACCCGTCGCTTTTGCTTGCATTGATGTATTTGCTTATGTAATTATCTGATCTGACCGTTGCCTCTTATAATAAATTTACAGCTTGTCAGCTCATTAAGTCCCATAGGACCTCTTGCGTGGAGTTTCTGTGTGGAAATTCCGATTTCCGCACCCAAGCCGAACTCTCCGCCGTCCGTAAAACGGGTTGATGCATTTACATACACTGCTGCCGAATCGACGCAGGCGGTAAATTTATTTGCGTTGTTGTAGTCATTTGTAATTATGCTTTCGCTGTGACCCGTGCTGTACTTTGCAATATGGTCTATAGCGTCATCAAGACTGTCCACAACCTTAACGGCAAGAATATAGTCGAGAAATTCCTTTGCATAATCCTCCTCGGTTGCAGGTATAACGCTGTCGCCGAGGATTTTTCTTGTGGTTTCACAGCCTCTTATCTCCACATTCTTTGTATCGAGAAGTTTCTTTATTTCAGGTAAAGCCTTTTGAGCAATATTCTTGTGGACAAGGATTGTTTCAATTGCATTGCATACAGACGGACGGGAAGTTTTCGCATTAAAAATAATGTTTGCCGCCATCTGCACATCTGCACTTTCGTCAACATAAATATGGCAGTTGCCTACACCTGTTTCGATTACAGGTACTTTTGCGTTTTCGACAACGGAACGAATAAGTCCTGCGCCGCCACGGGGAATAAGCACATCAAGATAATCGGATAACTGCATAAGCTCTGTTGCGCTCTGTCTTGATGTATCCTTAACAAGTGCGATACAATCCTTTGGAAAACCAACGCTTTCAACAGCGTTTCTCATAATCTCCGAAACGGCAAGGTTTGAATTGATAGCCTCTTTACCGCCACGCAGAATTACCGCACTGCCTGCCTTAAGGCAAAGTGCGCCGCATCCGAAGTAACATTCGGACGAGCCTCAAATATGATGCCGATAACGCCCATCGGTACTCTTACTTTCTCAATATTAAGTCCGTTTTTGAGAGTTCTGCCCTCAAGAACATTACCGATTGGGTCGGCAAGAGCGGCTACCTGTTCAACGCCCTCCGCCATACCGTTTATACGCTCGGGAGTAAGTCTTAATCTGTCGAGTAAAGACTCTGTAAGACCGGCGTTTTTTCCGTTTTCTATGTCAATTTCGTTCGCCTTTATAATTTCATCGCTGTGCTCACGCAGAGCCTTTGCAATAGCCAAAAGCGCATCGTCTTTTTTACTGCCCGCCGTACGCAAAAACACCGAGGCATTCTTTGCGTTTGCACCCATAATTTCAAGCTGTGTCATATCAATTCTCCTTTCTGGCAAGGAACTTTGTTCCCACATTCATTCCGTCAAATACATAGTAAAGTACATTCGGATTTGCACCGTTTACAATGTGGCACTCTACCCCACGCTGAGTTGCATAATCCGCTGCGTGCAGTTTTGTAATCATTCCGCCCGTACCTCTGTTTGAGCCTGTGCCTGCCGCCATTTCAAAAATTTCGGGAGAAATTCTGCCCACAACATCAATTTTTGTTAGCGTTTGGATTGTGCGTGGATTATCGTCGTACAGACCGTCTATGTCTGTAAGAATAACAAGTTTATCCGCACCGACAAGACCCGCAACAATGGCGGAAAGCATATCGTTATCGCCAAAGTTGTTGCCCTCAAGCTCATCAATGGCGACCGTATCGTTTTCGTTGATTACAGGGATAATATTCATATCAAGCAGTTCATCAAGAGTATTGATTACATTCTGCCTTTTCTGCTCGGTTTCTACGGCATAGCGTGTTAAAAGTATCTGCGCAACCGAGTGGTTGTATTCGCCGAAAAGTTTGTCATACATAAACATAAGCTCGCACTGACCGATAGCCGCAAGAGCCTGTTTTTTCTTGGTTTCTGTGGGACGAACTGAAAGCCCTGCCTTGCCCATTCCGACGCCGATAGCACCGGAGGACACAAGAATTATCTGCTCACCGCTGTTTTGCAAATCAGCAATAACTTTGCAGAGAGATTCGATACGGCGATAGTTGATTTTTCCGTTTTCGTATGTAAGGGTTGATGTACCCACCTTAATTACGGTAAGCTTTTTTTCCATATTATACCTCACCCGTTTTCAATATTCTTTCAATATTCATTATACTGTATTAATTTTGAAATATCTGCCGCACCGCATACGGCAACAGACACCTGTATTTAAATTATATCACAACTGCCCCTTAAATTACAACAAAATTTACACAAATGTATATGCGGTTTTTCGCAAAAATTTCATCAAAACTGTTAATTTATATTGACAAAAAGCCGTTAAAATACTAAAATTATAGTATATGTTACTAATTTAATATTTCACGACTTGAAAGGAGCATAACATAATGAAAAAATATGCATTTGGTGTTGATATAGGCGGCACAACAATAAAAATCGGTTTGTTTGAAACCTCGGGCAACCTTATCGAAAAGTGGGAAATTCCTACAAGAACACAGGAAAACGGCACATATATCCTTAATGATATTGCAGAGGCTATTGCGGCAAAACTTGCCGAAAAGAACATCAGCGAAAAAGAAATTGAAGGTATCGGCGTTGGCGTTCCCGGCCCTGTAGGCGATGACGGCACAGTATATAAGTGCGTAAACCTTGGCTGGAGCGTATTTAATGTAGCAATCGAGCTTGAAAGAAAGACAGGCTTTAAGGTTAAAGTCGGCAACGACGCAAATGTAGCGGCACTCGGCGAGATGTGGCAAGGCGGCGGCAAGGGCTACAAAAACCTTGTAATGGTAACACTCGGCACAGGCGTTGGCGGCGGTGTAATCATTAACGAAAAGATTATTCCCGGCAGTGACGGTGCGGCAGGCGAAATCGGTCATCTTCGTGTAAAGGAAAGAGAAACCGAAACCTGCGGCTGCGGCAATCACGGCTGTCTTGAACAGTATGCGTCTGCAACAGGTATTGCGAGAGTAACAAAGAAATATCTTGAAGAGCACGATGACGAAACCGTACTCAGAAACACACCGGAACTTACCGCAAAGGCAATCTTTGACGCAGCAAAACTCGGTGACGAGGTCGCTATTAAGATGGTTGACGAAACCGCAAAGATTCTTGCAAAGGGACTTTCACTTGTTGCCTGCGTAGTAAACCCACAGGTGTTTGTAATTGGCGGCGGTATGTCAAAGGCAGGCGACTTCCTTATTGAGCAGGTACAGAAGTATTATCAGGAATATGCGTTCCACGCTTGCAAAAATACATTCTTTAAACTTGCAGACCTCGGCAATGACGCAGGTATTTACGGTTGCGTAAGAATGATCATTAAATAATTTAATATTGTTTTAATTATCTGTCCGACTTAGGTTTTAACTTAAGTCGGATTTTTTGTGTGAATTAATAAGATGTTTTTTATTGAAAGTCGGTGTAAATTATTGTTTCAAATTTCTTTAACATTTTATTAACTCGATGTTAAAAACTTTTCCTCTTCCCTTTTACGCAAAAATCCGAACACTGTTTTAACAAGTGTTCGGATTTTTCATTAAATATTATTTACAAAATCATTTATAACGGCAACCGTTTTCTTACTTGCCATTTCGCAGAACTTTACAAAGTCCATTCCCTTGTTTTCGTTCAGGTCATCGGAAATCGCTCTTAATATTCCGCACGGTACTTCCGTTCTTGAGCATATATGGGCAATCGCCGCACCTTCCATTTCACACGCAAGGGCGTTAAAGGTTTCCCCTATCTTTATTCTTTTCCTACGCTCCGAAATAAATATATCTCCGCTTGCAATCGTTCCTTTTTCGGCTCTTGTATTCTCAAGTTTATTTGCAGAAGCAAAAAGTTTGTCGGCAATCTTTTCGTCGCAATTAAAATACATTACCTTGCTCTCGGGGAAAGAAACCTCACCCTGCAAATCGCCGAGCGCTGTTGTATTCATATCGTGTTCGACCACATTTACAGCCACTACAATGTCGCCGACACTGACTTTTTCGGAAACCGAACCTGCTACGCCGCTGTTTATAATGCAATCGGGCTTATAATTCTGAATCATTGCAAAACTGCACATAGCGGCATTTACCTTGCCCACACCGCAAACCACAACAACAAGCTCTTTGCCGTTAAGCGTTCCGCTTGTAAATGTCATTTTGGCAATTTCCCTTTGCTTTTTGTTTTCCATAAGCGCAATTATGCCGTCTGCCTCAATCTGCATTGCACAAATTATTCCTATCATCATTATTCTCCCTTGAGTAAAAGCTCTTTCATCTTATGCACATCGCCATTCATAATTTTATAATTGCTGAGCAGCTCGCCCTCAATTTCAGGTGAAATGCTCTGATGAATATACAACGAATCTATGCCGAAATCGTGAGCACCCTTTATATCCGAAATATAATCGTTGCCAATCATAATAGACTCGTTTTTTTTAAGTCCGTATCTGTCAAACAAAATTTCAAAATAATGACTGTCAGGCTTTGAACACTCCTCATCGGAGCTGATGCAAATACCGTCAAAATATTTTGTAAGTCCGAGCATATCCATTTCATTTGCGGTAAAACTTCTCTGTGCATTTGAAAGCAAATAAATCTTCTTGCCGTTTGCCTTTAATGCGTCAAGAACTTCTGTTACGCCGTCATAAAGTTTAATATACTTTGTGGAAAAGCATCTGAACACTGCGCAGGTCTGCTCAACAACAGCCTTAGTCACCTTAACGCCCTTTTGGTTGTAAAGCTTTTTAAAAACCTTATCTATCTTAATATCAATAACTTCGTATTCCTTGTGGCGCCTATGAGTAGCCTTTTTTTCAGCCTCAACGAGCTTGCCGTACTGCTCATTAAGCTCTTCGGCAGTATAATGTGCGCCTTTATAGCCGTAATAAATCGCCATTTTCTCCCAAAGTTCAATACTCCACTCATCTGTGTTTATGTCAATTAATGTTCCGTATAAATCAAAAACACAGTTTTTATACATTAAAAAATCACCCTTTCTATCTATATTTTAACAGTTTTTACTGCTGATTGCAATAGTAATTATTTTGTGTTACACTATTATCTGAGGTGATATTATGGATAAAAAACAAATTGCCCTTATGGCTGTCGATGCGCTCAAAGCAGAGTACCCCGATGCAATTTGCAGCCTTGTATATACAGACCCCTTGCAACTTCTTATAGCCACCCGTCTGGCTGCGCAATGCACAGATGCAAGGGTAAATATAGTTACTCCCGCACTTTTTGAGAGATTTAAAACCGCACAGGACTTTGCAGATTCTACTCCCGAAGAAGTTGCCGAGTACATTAAATCGTGCGGACTTTATAAAACAAAGTCAAAAGACATTGTAGCAATGGCAAAAATGCTTTGCGAGGATTTTGACGGCATTGTTCCCGACAATATTGACGATTTAATAAAATTACCGGGTATCGGCAGAAAAACCGCTAACCTTGTATGCGGCGATATTTTCGGCAAGCCTGCGGTTGTAGTTGACACGCATTGTATACGAATTACCAAGCGGCTTGGTTTGCACAATTTAAAAGACCAGAAAAAAATAGAGTTCGCTCTGCGTGATCTGCTTCCCCCGAAAGAAAGCAATGACTTTTGCCACAGACTTGTACTCCACGGCAGAGCTGTCTGCACAGCACGAAACGCTAAATGTGAAAGCTGTTGTATGGACGGCTTTTGCCCTAAGAATATATGAGGTGACTATGAACAAAATTAAATTACTTGCACTTGACCTTGACGGCACAACCCTCACAAGCAAAAACACTCTTGCACCCGCCGTTAAATCTGCGCTTGAAAAAGCAATTGAGAACGGCATAATCATAGCGATTGCAACAGGCAGACCCCTCGGCACAATGCCGCAAAGCATATTGGATATTGAGGGTATTGACTATTTGATTACATCAAACGGCGCCGCAATTTATGATCGGCACGGAAAAAAGATTTATTCCGCTACACTTAAAGAAAACGATGTACTTAAGATTCTTAATGTTATGAAAGACGAGGATATTATTTCGGAGGCTTTTGTTGACGGATTGACTTACACCGACAAGCGTTACAGCGACAATCCGCTTGCATACGGGTGTACCGAGGCATACATAGATTATGTAAAGGCATCGCACGGTCATATTGAAGATATGAGAAAGTTTATATTTGAACACAAGAATGAGCTTGACAGCATAGAGTACATATCTACCGACCCGAACACAAGGAAAAGAATTTGGACTATGCTTGAAAATGCTGTTGATAATATTTTTATTACCACATCCTCCGAACACTTTATTGAATTAATGGACAAGTCGGCAACCAAGGCGTCTGCCCTATCTCACCTTGCCAAAATGCTCAACATTGATATGCAAAACACCTGTGCCTGCGGCAATGCCGATAATGATGCGGATATGATTGCCGAATCGGGTTTTGGTGCGGCTGTCGATGATGCGTCACGCAAGTGCATTGAATGTGCCGATTATGTTGTTCCCGACTCCGATAACGACGGTGTAGCCGTACTGATTGATTACATTTTGAGTAACTGTTAAACAATGTTTCACGTGAAACATTTGATAAACAGGTTTTATTAAATATCGGATAATTTATTAAATTAACAGTTATCAGAGATTATTTGGGCTTTGCACACACCCGTAACATTATAAAAAAAGAATGACCAAACTTTTATAATTACTTATCAAGGTAAATTACTAAATAATATTTATTCAACATTAAACAATACATTAAAGACAAAACTGCAACTCACTACGGGTTGCAGTTTTTCTGATATTTTTTAATTTTTGGAGCGGTAAGTTCAAAGCTAAGGTCGAGAAAAAACTTTATATTCTCTTCACTTGCCGAATCGTCAAGTGCCGCTGTTATCCAATTTTCCTTATTCATATGATACGCAGGATAAAAGCCATTATTACCAAGTGCAGAGCCAACCATTACTTTATCGCACTTAAAATTTACAATATCAATGTACTCGTCACTGTCAACTCCAATACAATGCTTTTTCACCCTCATCACAAGCGCAAACCATTTTCTGTTACCAATATGACGAAAAACAGTTGACTCGGGATCTTTTTGCCACGGGTTATCGCCTTTCACACCGTATGCAGTTTGAACATAGTTTATAAATTCGTTTCTGTTCATAACACCTCAATAAAAAAATTTCAATAGATGGAGTAAATTATAATTAATGGGCCGGTTCACCAAGTAATTATAAAAGTTTGGTCGACCTTTTCAAAAGGTCGTGGGTGTGGGCAAAGCCCACAAATACTTTCAATTTACGCAATCTAACGATAGCCAAACAGCTTACTGTTTGGCGGCTTGAACACAACAGCGTTAGCTTTTAAAAGCGATAGCAATAAGAAAACAAATTAGTTATTCCATTAATAAAAAATAGGTCTTTTGAATGGCTGTCGCCTGTTTTTTAAAACTTAGTTTTAGCACGCAAACAGCGAGGCTGTTTGCGCCGAATAAATTGTTATATCGGAAGATATTATGGGCTCTGCCCAAACCCGCAAGCCTTTAAAAAGGCTTGACCTAAATTTTTAATTATTTAATCTTAACCGTGCGTTAAACCATAATTTATTTAATGCTACCAATCATTTAGAATTAAACCATAAAAGGGAAGTAAAACGACCTCCCTTTTGAAATTAATTATTTTGTAGGAACTTCAATTTTTTCTTTGCTGCCCATATATGGTCTAAGTGCAACAGGAATATTAATTGAGCCGTCCTCATTAAGGTTGTTCTCAAGGAATGCAATCAACATTCTCGGAGGTGCAACAACAGTATTATTAAGTGTGTGAGCAAAATATTTGCCGTTTTCGCCTGTAACTCTGATCTTAAGACGGCGAGCCTGTGCGTCACCAAGGTTTGAACAAGAACCCACTTCAAAATACTTCTTCTGACGAGGTGACCATGCCTCAACATCAAGTGAACGAACCTTTAAGTCTGCGAGGTCGCCTGAGCAACATTCAAGTGTACGAACAGGAATATCCATTGAACGGAAAAGGTCAACTGTGTTCTGCCAGAGTTTATCAAACCACATTTTGCTTTCATCAGGCTTACATACAACAATCATTTCCTGCTTTTCAAACTGGTGGATTCTGTAAACACCACGCTCCTCAATACCGTGAGCGCCCTTTTCCTTACGGAAACATGGCGAATAACTTGTGAGTGTATAAGGGAGGTCTTCCTCTTTATTAATTGTGTCAATGAACTTACCGATCATCGAGTGTTCGCTTGTGCCGATAAGGTAAAGGTCTTCGCCCTCAATCTTGTACATCATAGCGTCCATTTCAGCAAAGCTCATAACGCCTGTAACAACATTACTTCTAATCATAAAAGGAGGTACGCAGTATGTGAAACCTCTGTCAATCATAAAATCTCTTGCGTAAGCGATAACGGCACTGTGAAGTCTTGCGATGTCGCCCATAAGATAATAGAAACCGTTACCTGCTACCTTTCTTGCAGAGTCAAGGTCAATACCGTTGAGTTTTTCCATAATGTCTGTGTGGTACGGAATCTCGAAATCAGGTACAACAGGCTCGCCAAAACGCTCAATTTCTACATTCTGGCTGTCATCTTTACCAATCGGAACAGATGGGTCAATCATCTGTGGAATAACCATCATAATCTCGGTTACTTTTGCCGAAAGGTCTTCTTCTTTCTTTTCAAGCTCGGCAAGCTGTTCAGCCTGACGGGTAACCTCTTCTTTAAGAGCCATACCCTCTTCTTTTTTACCTTGAGCCATAAGAGCGCCGATCTGCTTTGAAATTTTGTTTCTGTTAGCACGCAACTCGTCAGCCTGCGCCTTTACTGCTCTGCTTTCAGCGTCAAGCTCGATTACCTTGTCAACAAGTTCAAGTTTGCTGTCCTGAAATTTATTTCTTATGTTCTGCTTTACAGCCTCAGGATTTTCTCTTAAAAATTTAATATCAATCATTTTGCATTTCCTCTCATTATATTTTAATATGCCATACGGCAAATAGAAATATCTATTTTAATTTATTTGAAAGCTCGGTCAGCTCTTCATCTGAATAGAACTCAATTTGAAGTACGCCGCCTTGCTTACCTTTGTTTTTATTTACCTTGATTTTTCTGCCAAGACTTTCGTTCAGTGCAAGCTCAACCATACTGTAAAAAGACGGTTTTCTCTCCGGTTGAGTATCTTCCTCAACTTCCGGCTTTTTCTTTGCAAGTTTTTCCGCCTGACGAACCGATAAATCTTTTTTATAGATAAGTTCCGCAAGTTCAAGCATATCTTCTTCGTTGTCAAGCATAAGCAATGCTCTTGCGTGACCTGCGGAAATTTTGTCTTGCTTTACATACTCAAGCACGCTGTCCGGAAGTTTTAAAATTCTTAGCGAATTTGCAATTGCAGGTCTTGATTTACCGACGGATGTTGCAACTTCTTCCTGCGAAAAGCCATGCTCGTCAATAAGCGCTTTGTAACCGAGTGCCTCTTCAATAGGCGACAAGTCCTCACGCTGTAGATTTTCGATGAGCGCAAGCTCCATAGTTTCTGTATCCGAAAGTTCTCGAATTGTAACAGGCACTTCGGTAAGTCCTGCCATTCTGCAAGCACGGTATCTTCTTTCGCCTGCTACTATCTGATAGCCGCCGATTGGCAGTGGTCGAACAAGCAAAGGCTGCAGAAGTCCGTGTTGTGAAATACTCTGTGCAAGGTCGGATAATGAATTTTCGTCAAAATCTCTACGAGGCTGGGAGCGGTTTGGTTCGATTTCAGATATTTTCAGCATAACGGAGCTGTTGCTGTCTTCGGTTTCGTTCTCGGCAAAAATAGTATCAAGACCCTTGCCAAGACCGCCAAATTTTTTACTCATAGCTTCTCTCCTTTGCTATTATTTCCTTTGCAAGTTCCGTGTATGTAATACTTCCCTTGCAATTCTTGTCATAGTAAATTACGGGCATACCAAAGCTTGGAGCCTCCGACAGTCTTACACCTCTCGGAATTACGGTTTTAAACACCTTACGAGGGAAGAATTTTTTAACTTCCTCGACAACCTGCTGTGTAAGATTCAGTCTGCCGTCATACATTGTAAGCAAAACGCCTTCAATGTCAATAGTGTTGTTGTATTGTCTTTTAATTCGTCTTACCGTACTCATAAGCTGTGTCAGACCTTCAAGTGCATAATATTCGCACTGAATCGGCACTAAAAAAGTATCTGATGCCGTAAGAGCATTAGTTGTAATAAGTCCGAGTGACGGTGGGCAGTCAATGATTATGTAATCATAGTATTGCTTAATTGGCAAAAGAGCGTTTTTTAAAATAGACTCTCTGCCCTTTTTATCGGAAATTTCAAGTTCAGCGGCGGCAAGGTCAAGACTTGACGGCAGAATATGCAAATTTTCATACGGAGTTGTAACAATACAACTCTCTGCCTTAGCACCGTCAACCAAAATTTCATAGGTTGAGGCAGTAACCTTACGCTTATCAATAGCAACACCGCTTGTTGCGTTACCTTGTGGGTCGGCGTCAACGAGCAAAGTTTTTTTGCCCAAAGCGCCCAAACAAGCAGCAAGATTAACCGCTGTGGTGGTTTTGCCAACACCACCTTTCTGGTTTGAAATTGAAATAATTTTAGCCAAAATATCACCTTTACCGTAAAATAATGCGTGTTTTCTAAATCTAATATACATTATACCACTAATAATGCATATTTAAAAGGGTATTTATAGAATAATTGTAATTTTTCTTATATTTTTTGTTTGTTAAACAGTAAAAATGTTTCACGTGAAACATTAAATCAACGGTCGGGTAATTTTGTTTGAGCTCGCACAAAACTTTATACTCGGACTAATAAATTTGGTCAACCTTTTTAAAGGCTTGACCTAAATTTTTATTATTTGTGCATTAAAAACTTTTGACTCTAAAACCCGACTAATTAAATCGCCGCAATACTCAAATAAGGAATTTCTTTTAAAACCTCCTCTCCCCCACTCTGACTATCCCACATATTTTTACATAACACAAAAAGTCCGACAACAACCTTAGTCATTGTCGGACTTTAACGATTTAAATTAATGAAAAGTTATTTACTTATATAATCAATTAAACTTTTCTGTAAGATGTGTGCCAAATATCCTTAGCATACTCTACGATAGCTCTGTCTGATGAGAACTTACCTGCATTAGCAATGTTGATAAGACACTTCTTACCAAACTCTTTACGGTTAGCGTAATCTTTGTTAGCTCTGATCTTTGTTTCAACATAAAGTGGGAGATCATAGATGTGGAAGTAGTGGTCTGCCTCCTGCCATGATGTACCATTGATAAGAGCATTGTGGAGTTCAGCAAAGCTGCCCTCGCCCTGAGCGCCGTCATCATCAAATGTGCCGTCGATAAGTGTATCAACAACCTTCTTGATTTCAGGATTAGCCTCATAAAGCTTCTTAGGATCGTAGCCTTCCTTCTTAAGTCTTTCAATATCTTCTACTCTTGCACCGAAGATATACTCGTTCTCTTCGCCTGCGCACTCTGCGATTTCGATGTTAGCACCGTCATATGTGCCGAGTGTTAATGCGCCGTTGAGCATAAACTTCATATTACCTGTACCTGATGCCTCAAGACCTGCGGTAGATGTCTGCTCTGAAAGGTCAGCAGCAACTACGATCTTTTCAGCGTAAGATACATTGTAGTTAGAAATGAATACAACCTTAAGCTTATCCTTTGTATCAGGATCGTTGTTTACAAGGTCAGCAATCTCGTTGATGTACTTAATGATTGCCTTAGCTCTTGCATAACCCGGAGCAGCCTTAGCACCAAAGATAAATGTTGTTGGTGTCCAGTTAGGAAGCTTGCCCTCTTTAATGCGGAAGTAAATTGTCATAATTGAGAAAGCATTGAGAAGCTGTCTTTTATATTCGTGAAGTCTTTTTACCTGAATATCATAGATAGAATCAGGGTTAATCTCTACGCCGTCCATCTTCTTGATGTACTCTGCAAGCTGAACTTTCTTCTTCTTCTTGATTGTGTTAAACTTTGTAATTGTCTTAGCATCAATGCAGTCATTGAGCTTTGAAAGAAGTGAAAGGTCAATAAGCCAGTTGTCGCTGCCAACTTTCTCTGTGATAAGTGCAGAAAGTTCAGGGTTGCAAAGACCTAACCAACGGCGCTGAGTAATACCGTTTGTCTTGTTCTGGAATCTTTCAGGATATACCTGGTACCACTCCTTAAGAACATCGTCCTTGAGGATCTCTGTGTGAAGCTTAGCAACACCGTTTACATATGTGCCTGCATAAGTTGCAAGTCTTGCCATATGAACTGTGTTAGCGTCAACAATACGCATCTTAGCTTTCATATCCTCGCTAACACCCTTAGCTGTGAGCTCTTCCTGGAGCTTGTTGGCAATAAGGCAGATGATGTGGTAAATTTCAGGAATTACCTGCATCATAAGGTCAGCATGCCACTTCTCGAGAGCCTCGCCGAGAACTGTGTGGTTTGTGTAAGCACAAGTCTTTCTTGCAATCTCGAAAGCCTCGTCAAAGTTCATACCCTCGTTCATAAGAAGTCTTACGAGTTCAGGGATTGAACATACAGGGTGTGTATCGTTAAGCTGAATAGCGTTTTCCTTAGCAAAGAAGCTGAAATCGTTGCCGTGCTTTGCTTTGTATCTGCGCATAATATCCTGAAGTGAAGCAGAGCAGAAGAAATACTGCTGCTTAAGTCTTAAAACTTTACCTTCATACTTATTATCGTTAGGATAAAGAACCTTAGTGATGTTTTCAGCATCGTTCTTCTCCTGAACTGCTCTGTTGTACTCTGTATTGTTAAATGCCTGGAAGTCAAACTCGTTGAGAGCCTCTGCCTGCCAAAGTCTGAGTGTGTTGATGTTAGTTGTCTTGCAGCCGATAACAGCCATATCGTAAGGAACAGCCTTAACTGTCTGACCCTTAAATGATACTGTTACAGCCTCGTCCTCACGACGGAGGCACCACGGATCATCAAATCTCTGCCAATCGTCAGCAACTTCTACCTGATAACCGTCCTTGATAAGCTGCTTGAAAAGACCATACTTATAACGAATGCCGTAACCGTCGAGCGGTACTTCCATAGTAGCGGCACTGTCGAGATAGCAAGCTGCAAGACGGCCAAGACCGCCATTACCGAGAGCTGCATCGTCAATATCTTCAAATACATTGATGTCAACGCCCTTTTTCTTGAGCATCTTCTTTACATCATCAAGAATACCGAGGCAGTAAAGGTTGTTGTACATCATTCTGCCCATAAGAAATTCAGCAGAGAAGTAGTAAGCTCTGCGCTCGCTGTTGTGTTTAGCTTTGCTTGCTGCCCAGTTGTCGGCAATTTCGCCCATAACAGCCTTGCCGAGAGAAAGATGAAGTTCGGAAGGTGTAAGCTCTTCTACCTTCTTACAATACATAGACTGTGCTGTAAGCTCAAGCTTTTCCATAATATTGCTCATTTGTTTAGTCCTCCAGTCGTCCGCTATTTACAGACATTGTTTTTAATTTATCTGCAAGCTCATCAGTAAGAGCTGCTTTATCAACTCTCCAAGTCCAGTTACCGCCGAGTGTTGACGGAATGTTCATTCTTGCCTCTTTGCCAAGGCCGAGAATATCCTGAACAGGAACAATAGCCAGATTTGCCTTGCTCTGATATGCTGTACGGATAAGACCCCAGTTAAAAGGCTCGTCCTCAGGCATCTGGCAGTAACTTCTTGCATAGCTTACATCCTCAGGCTTAGCTGTTTCTACCCAGCCCATAACGGTGTCATTATCGTGAGTACCTGTGTAAACAATGCAGTTTTCAGTATATTTATGCGGGAGATAATCGTTCTCTTCACCGCTGTCAAAAGCAAACTCAAGTACCTTCATTCCCGGATAACCTGTCTGCTCCATAAGCTCGGTTACATCGGGAGTAAGAGTTCCGAGATCCTCTGCAACAATATCAATCTTGCCGATAGCCTCTTCCATCATCTTGAAGAACTTAATGCGTGGACCTTCAACCCACTCACCGTTAATAGCGTTTTCAGCAGGGTAAGGAATTGAATAGTAGCTTGCAAAAGCTCTGAAGTGGTCGATTCTTGTGAGATCATAAAGCTTTGACGCAGCTTTAATTCTCTCAAACCACCACTCGTAATCTGTTTCTGCGAGGTAATCCCAGTCATAAAGAGGATTGCCCCAGAGCTGACCTGTTGCCGAGAAATAGTCAGGCGGACAACCTGCAACTGCAATAGGATCACCGTCATCATAAAGTTGGAACAACTCAGGATTTGCCCAAGTATCTGCACTATCCATAGCAACATAGATAGGCATATCACCCAAAATCTTAATTCCAAGACCGTTTACATAAGCACGGAAAGCCTCCCACTGCTCATAAAACTTAAACTGTAAGAATTTCCAGAAATCAACATCGTCTTTAAGCTTGCGCTCATAACGCTTAACAGCTGTTTCCTCGTGCATACGGATTTCTTCGTCCGGCCACTCTGTCCAGGAAACCATATCAAAGCTCTTTTTTACAGCCATATAAAGTGCGTAATTCTTGAGCCACTTGCTGTTCTTTCTCTTAAATGAGGAGAAAGCCTTCTGGTCTTTCTTTTTGAAATTATCGTAAGCAATTCTAAGAGCATCGAATCTGTTGTTGTAGATTTTCTCGTAATCCACTTCAGCATCGTTAGAACCCCAATCATAGCTATCGAGCTGCTCTTTAGTAATAAGACCTTCTTCACAAAGTGTGTCAAGGTCAATCAGGTAAGGGTTACCTGCATAAGTTGAAAAGGACTGATAAGGAGAGTCACCGTAGCTTGTAGGGCCGACAGGAAGAATCTGCCATACCTTCTGACCTGCCTTTTTGAGGAAGTCAGCGAACTCACGAGCCTCTTTACCAATAGTACCAATTCCGTAGGGGGACGGAAGCGAAGTAACCGACAACAGGATACCTGCACTTCTTTCCATTAAAATCAACTCCATTCTGACGGATATTAAGTTATATTTTCGGGATAAATCAAAAGATTAAATTATAATTACTTAAATGAATTATAATTTAAGGGCAAAAAAACCCCCATATCCACAGTTACGATTTTATTTTACCACAATATTAATTTTTTTACAAGATTTTTTTACAACATTTAGGTTAATTTCCAAATTGTATAAAGAACAGCATTACAAGCAAGTTTTCTTATATAATTTCGGGAATTTTTACTTCCGTTTGTTTCACCGAGCAAAAGTTTTATGGGAAATTTACTGCAATTTGCACAAATTCCCACATAAACAAGTCCGACAGGTTTTTCATCTGTTCCTCCTGTCGGCCCTGCAATACCCGTGGTGCTTGCGCCGATGTCGGCATTTGCAAGTTTTTTTACACCCTCCGCCATCTGCAAAGCGGTTTCGGGCGACACTGCGCCGAGTGTGTTAAGAGTTTCTTCGCTCACTCCGAGCACCTTGTGCTTAATTTCGTTTGCATACGAGCAAACACCGCAGTCAAAAACCTCGCTTGCACCGCTCACGGCGGTAATTCTTCCCGAAAGCAAGCCGCCCGTGCAGCTTTCGGCGGTGGCAAGCTTAAGGTTATTTTTTGTGAGCTTTTCCACTACCATATTCTGCAGCTCATCGGGATTTATATTCTCTTCCCTGAAAATTTTTTCCAAATCATCAGCCGTATATGTCAGCATAGTAAGACTTCCTTTTATATAGTATATCCGATATTATTTAATCTAAATTCCATCATCTTCATCGTCTTCTGATTTTCCTCCGCAGTTTGGGTAATACTTAGTATCGCCTTTTTTATTAAAGGGAGAAAATTCGGAATTTCCGAATTTTCTATTTTCTTCCCTTTTTCCTATCTAAATTTTCAAGCATTTTTATACTGCCAAGATAATCATTTTCAACTTCACTAAGTGTACGGGCTTTATATTTTTTATATTCATTTTCAGCCTTTTCCATTGCTTGTTTATGAGTAACTTTACCTTTTCCGATTAAAAGCTGTTCTCCGCTCATTGTAAGTATATTATCCAAATGTTTTGCCCAGTCAGCCATAGTCATAACCTGTCCACGCTCTGCCTGTCTTTCCGCAAAATCAAGATAACCGGATACAATTTGTCCCATTGCTCTCAATTCTTTTTCATTAAGATAATTTTTTGCGACCTTTGCCTCTTTCAAAGTCGGATGATTTCCGACAAATGTAGTAAGTCCCATAAACTCTTTTTCGGCGTCCGCTCTATTATAAATTGTTTCAGACGCTGTTTCACCGTGAACCGCATAATGTATCTTGTTTTGTACTTTTTTAAAAAAATCAATAGAAATATCCGATTTTGGGTCATAATCTATACTTGTGGCATAAATTTCAAGGACTTGTCTGTAAAAGACCTTTTCGGAAGCACGAATATCACGAATTCTCTCTAAAAGTTCTTTAAAATATCCGCCGCCACCAAGTTCTTTTAATCTGTTATCATCAAGAACAAAGCCTTTTTTCATATATTCCTTAATAATTTTGGATGCCCAAAGCCTAAACTGAATACCTCTCTGTGATTTTACTCTGTAACCAACCGATATAACCACATCAAGATTATAATAATTGGTAGGTTTGGTAGAAAATTCGGAATTTCCGAATTTTCTCATAGTCTGCTCCTGAATCAGTTCTCCCTCATCATAAATATTTTTAATATGTTCATTAATAGTTGATTTAGCTTTCTGAAATAACTCTGCCATATCTGCCTGACTTAACCAAACCGTATTGTCATCAAAAGTAACATCTATCTTGGTTAGTCCGTCTTCAGTTGTATAAATAATTAAATCAGATTTGTTCTGCATAAAAATTCCTTTCAAAAGAAAATTCGGAATTTCCGAATTTTCTGTTTTATCAATCCGTACCCGTCAAAAACGCAATACTTCTTTCAATCGAATCTTTCGATGTGCCCCAATCCTGTCCCTGACTGCGGTAATCGAACATTGAACAAAAGTGTGTAATATCCGCCTTAAGGCTTACAAGGTAATTTTTTGTGAGGGCGGCGGTTTCAGCGTAAAAGTCCGGCAAAAGTTTTGACGAAATTCCGCCCTTGCCCGTTGCGGCACTCATTATAAAAGAATAGTGCTTTAAGCAGATAAACGGCTGTTCGTTATATAACTTTCTGAATTCTTCGCCCTTTGCCCACTCTACAAAAACCGTTGCCATAAAATGGTGCATATCGCTTGCGATTCTGTCGCAGACATAGCAGGAAGATAACTCTTCCTTAATGCCCTCAAGTTGTTTTTTGTCGGGCTTGCCTTTAAGTTTTGCAGGCATATATTTGTCGATAATTTCCTGCAAATGACTTTCTAAAATCAGCGCATTGGGCAATTTTTGACCTACCGTGAACATCTGCGAAAAATGGCGGTGACAAAAACCTTTTTTATTGGTTTCTATTCTGATGTTTGGCTCCATCATTGCATCGCCTGTAATGAATTTAACATACTGCTTTTCGAGCATATCCTCCATTCGGCAGATAGGGCAACCGTCTTTTGGCATAAAAATATCGTTTATCGGTATAGTACAGATTGTTTCCTTCACGGTAATTCTCCTTACACTGTTTATAATTAAATAAATTATATCACATTTTGACTGTTTTTAATAGACTTTTTAAATATTTTCTTTAAATCATTGTATATTTTTATATACTTTTGTTTATTTTATAATGATTAAACAAAAAGGCGGTACATTCTAAAACACAAAACAAAAAGTTTTCAACTGTATTATAACAAAATGTTGAAAACTTTTTTGTTCTGTTTGTTGGAGTAAATTAGTTTAGCAAACAGCTTTGCAAGACAAAACTTTTATTATTGCTCGGTGAAGCTATATTCTAAACACTGAATTACATCAACTATTAATAAAAATTTCTTTTTAATTTTAATTGACAAGTGTTTTCTTAAAAAATTCAGCCACTATATTCCATAATTCGTCCTGTGCAAAGAAAATATCTGCGTGTTCAGCACCGTTTACGGCTACCAATGTTGCGTCACAACCGTTTTTCACAAGTAAATCGTGTAGTACAACGCTTTGAGAAAAAGGTACGGTAGAATCTTGTGTGCCGTGAAAAATCATAAAAGGCGGTGCTGACGGTGTTACAAATGAAACAGGGCAACATTTCTGCGCAGCTTCTTTGTTTAAAACAATATTCATACCCAGCATAAGCGACTCCATACTTGCGCCTGCCTCAAGAGCCGATTTGTACGGAAAAGTTGAAAGGTCTGTCGGCGGATAAAAAGGGCAACAAGCCTGAACTTCGCTTGAATAATCGAGATAATTGCCGACATCAAGGCTTTTGTCGTTGTTGAGTGCGCACATTGCGGCAAGATAACCGCCCGCAGATTCGCCTGCAACACCGAATTTATTTTCGTCAAGACAGTAACGCTCGGCGTGAGCCTTAAGGTAACGGATAGCCGCCTTAACATCTTCAAGCGGCATTGGGTAAGCACCCTCGTTGCTTGTGCGGTACTCAACGCTTGCTACGGCAAAACCGTTGAGAGCGAGTTTTGCAAGGTATGCAAAGTGAGCGGATTTATCCATTCGTATCCAACCGCCGCCGCATATCCAAACAATGCAGGGGACTTTTTTGCTCCTACTTTGAGGATAAATTAAATTTAGTTTTAAATCCCGTGTTGTATGACCGAACCAAGCGTCAACCTGAGCATAGGTAATGTCAGTGATTGTGAAATAACCGGGCTTTTCAATTTTTAAATCAAGGTTAATTTTCATAAGATTTCCCTTTCGTTGTATTGTACAATATTTTAAAAATAATACTTGTTTATTATGATAATTTTAGCATAACAATATTAAAATTTCAATAATTTTAATAATTTATAATTATGGTTTAACTCACAGTTTAGCCAAGCAATTATAAAAGTTTGGTCGACCTTTTCAAAGGTCGTGGGTGTGGGCAAAGCCCACAAATACTTTTTGCTAACGCAATTTTCAGATAGCCTAACAGTTTGCTGTTAGGCGGCTTGAACACAACGGTGAAAACCTTTAAAAGCGATAGCAACAAGAAAAGATATTTATTATATAATAAAAAAGTTAATTATTTTTTATAAAGGGCTGTCGCCTGTTTTGTCAAACTAAGTGCAAGTACGCAAACAGCGTAGCTGTTTGCGACTGATGAAATGTAATATTGGAAGATATTATGGGCGCTGCCCAAACCCGCAATTTTTGAAAAAATTGAGTAAACTTTTTTGTTTTTGGGAGGATAATTTAGCGTTAGCTAAATTTCAATGCCCGACCGACACTCCGCTAAACCATAATTTATTATTGCTATCCAAGCATTTAGAATAGAACCCTTACAAAAAATTTCACAAAGCAAAAGGACTGCTTTTGAGTCGCTCCCCAAAAGTCAGACTAAAAATCTAACGATTGTAGGTCGGCTCATTATTATAGGCAGTCCTTAATCTCACGCTTCGGTATTATACTTTTTAGGCTCGGTTTCATACACATTATTGCCCTTACTGTCAATTGCTACAATGCAAGGAAAATCTTCGACAGTATATCTTCTGACCGCCTCTGTTCCCAAATCTTCGTAACACAGCATTTCTTCTTTTTTAATGCTCTTTGCTATCAAAGCGGCGGCACCGCCGATTGCCGCAAAATACACACAGCCGTTACGGACAATAGCGTCTATTACTTCCTTATTTCTTGCGCCTTTGCCTACCATTCCTTTTAATCCGAGGTCAAGCAATGCAGGTGCGTACTTATCCATTCTATAACTTGATGTAGGGCCTGCAGGGCCTACTGCGTATCCGGGTTTTGCAGGTGCAGGGCCTACATAATAAATTATTTCGCCCTTAATATCTACAGGGAGGTTTTCGCCTTTTTCGATAAGCTCAAAAAGTCTTTTATGTGCCGCATCTCTGCCTGTAAGCATTGTGCCGCTAAGCAAAACGCTTTCGCCTGCTTTTAAATTTTTTATATCTTCATCGCTGAGCGGTAATGTTAATTTTTTAGGCATAGTTCTCTCCCCCTTAAATTTCTGCGCTTGCGTGTCTTGCCGCATGGCAACAAATATTTACCGCAACAGGCATACCTGCGATATGAGTCGGCGAAGTTTCAATATTAACTCCGATTGCTGTTGTAGTTCCTCCAAGACCGGCAGGGCCGAATCCCATTTTATTTATGCTCTCAAGCAATTCGTCCTCAAGTTTTGCGTAACGCTCGTCTTCATTGTGTGTGTCAATTGCTCTGAATGTTGCCTTTTTCGCAAGCTGGGCACATCTTTCAAATGTACCGCCGATACCTACGCCTACTACAATAGGTGGGCACGGGTTAGGACCTGCGGTTCTTACAGTATCAAGAATAAATTTTTTTACACCCTCAATTCCGTATGACGGAGTAAGCATTTTTATTGCAGACATATTCTCACTGCCAAAGCCTTTGCCGCCGGCAGTAATTTTTATTTTGTCACCTTTTACAATTCTTGTATGAATAATGGCAGGTGTGTTATCTTTTGTATTTAATCGGTCAAAAACAGGGTCATTTACTACACTTTTTCTCAAGTAGCCGTCCTTATAAGCCTGTCGTACACCCTCGTTTACCGCATCTTCAAAACTGCCGTCCTCAATAACGACCTTATCGCCGTACTCTACAAACAAAATTGCCATACCTGTGTCCTGGCAAAGAGGTACTTCTTCCTTTGCGGCAAGTTTGTCATTCTCAATAATCTGTGTAAGCACACTTTTGCCTACTTTTGACTTTTCGTTTTCTCTTGCTTTTTCAAGAGCGGTCATTATATCTTTTCCGATAAAATAATTGCAGTCGAGAAAAAGCTGTTTTACCGTTTGTGTTACGGTTTCAGCCTTAATTTGTCTGATATTCATACTCAAATTCCTTTCGGTGTGATTTATCCGTATCTTTTATTATAAAACTTTTTGTGACTTATTTCAATGAATTTTGACGCTTTATCTAAAGTTGAAGAAAATTATGGTTTTAAGAAAAGTTGTAATTAAATAATTAAAAAATTTAGGTCAAGCCTTTGAAAAGGTTGACCAAACCTTTACAATTGATTGGTAAAACATTTAGCTAAGCGTTAATTAATAAACTCCAATATTTTTACGCAAAAAGAACAACCACTGTAAAACAGTGGTCGTCCTTTTTTGGGTATAATAAAGAAAAAACTTGTAATCAATTTTAATCATCTGTTAAGCAGATGTTTTTTATACTGTGCAGGAGTGTAACCGTAAACCTTTTTGCACTGCGTAATGAATGACTTTACATTTGCAAAGCCGTTTTCAACTGCGGCAACCGTTACGGTAGAATTTTTTGTAAGCATATCCTGCAAAGCATTTTCAAGACGAAGATTTGCAAGGTACTCCGAAAAGCTAACCTGTGTTACGCTCTTAAAGTATTTTGAGAAATAAGACGGCGAAAGATTAACCACGCTTGAAATCTCGTTAAGAGGAATCTCCTGCTTGAAGTTTTCGTTGATATACGCAATAGCGGTTTTTGCATATGAAAAATCACGCTTCGGTATAATGAAAGAATTAGAACTTCTCTTAAGTGAAGTACAATATTTAAGCAATTTGTAGTATAATAAATTAACTCCTGAAATCTGCTTTAATACACCGTATTCGTCATGGTCTATATCAATACTTGCAATCTGGCGCAAAATTTCGCAGATTTCACCTTTTTGCTCGGATCTTTCGTGAAGATCAAAGATAACGCTGTCAATGGTCTTGCAAAACATTCTCATATATTCAAACGAAAGCTGAATAATAATCATATTCGCATGATGTCCCATTTTAGGACGAACCAAATGCACATCTTCGCTGTTAAAAATTTTACATTCCCCGGCAGGAAGATCCATAACCTCGCCGTTGTGAGAACACTCTCCAAGACCTTCAAGTACATATACAATCTCCGGTTCACGATGCCAGTGAAGTTCGGTTTTATGTGTTTCAGACGATAAATTGCAATATAGAATTTTTGCCGGAATGTTTTTGTCATAATTTACGATTTCGTATTTGTAGTTCATTTTCACTACCTCCGCAAACAGATGTTGCATTTAACAAAATTTTGTTGTATTATGTAATTATTATAAACAAGTTTGTAAATTATTGATATAGATATTTGTTTTAGTTTATAGATAAATGTTGCATAAAACTAAAAAAACGGAAATTTACAGGTGAAATATGGAAAAATATAATAAATACAATATACAAGCCGCTCATAATATTTTAAACGGAAAGTACCATTTTTCAAAAAAATACAGTATAATTGCCCTTAATCAAAACATTCCCGCCTTATATTATGTACTCAAGGGCAGTGGCATTTTATGGATTGACAAGATAAAATATGATATAACCGAAATGCAAAGTATATTTGTAAGACCAAATGTTGAGGCTACTTTTGAATGCGGAGATGACAACTGCGAATTGCTGTATGTATTTTTTACAGGTGTAGATTATATGTGGCTCATTTCTCATACGGCATTTACATCGGGACTTTATGTTACCCCGCCTATTGAATTACCTGATGTTGAAAAATTGTTCAATATTACTGTTGACGGAAAAGGAGACATTTATCAGAACGCAAGGATAAATGCAAGAATGTGCTATTTGCTTTCTTATTACATACAATATTTTCCTGCGGTAAACGAAGAGTTTAATCACTATGTACTCTCTGCGGCAAAATATATTGAACTCAATTACCGAAATTCAAGTTTTACCGCAACCGATGTTTCAAACTATCTGAAACTCGACCGTTCTTACCTTTATAAGCTGTTTAAATCGGAAATGGGTATGTCTGTACACGATTATATCAATAAATTACGAATTTCAAGGGCAAGTTCATTGCTTGCAACTTCCAATCTTACCATAAAAGATGTTGCAAGCGAATCGGGATTTGCAGATCAAATGTACTTCTCCCGACTTTTTAAAAGAAAAAAATCTTACTCCGAGTCAGTAACAGGTCATATTTTAAAGATTCACAACAAGATGATATTTAACAAAAATCCGCATTTGTGTAAAATGCGGATTTTCTTGCTTTAAAACATTTTTATTTTGCAAACATCTTTGTTTAGGATTTTATTTTTAGCTTTTACTTACCGAAATATATTTTTGCTTGCTGCTTGTAGGTTTTTCGGGAATGGTCATTTTAAGTTTTCCTTCACTAATTAAAGGAGTTAAATATCTCTTACCAAAGCCTTTTGCATTTTTTAAATTAAAGTATTCAGTAATTTCTTTTTTAGTTCTAGGAACTTCGCAAAAATCAAGTATTTTTTCAAAAACATCTTCACCTTGGGTACTGACTTGGGTACTGACTTGGGTATTTTCATCTTTTTGAGGACCGACAATTTCAGTTGCCGCCTTTGAAAGAGGAATAATAATTTTAAATACATCACCTTCAATAAATTCAGGTGTACCGCCGGAATAAAGCTTTGTATATTTAAAAGTGTTTCTCATTCCCGAACCCAACTCATCCGCAAGGGAAACTTCTCTGAAAACTTTTGCAATTACAGGATTTTTTGAAAAAGGTTTAAAATCATTAAGTTCAAGTTCACCGTTACCATGCGAAACATTTCCATTTTCAGTAAACATTTTATCCTTTTCAATCACAAATTTTGCAACATATCCGGTTGAATAATCACGATGAGCAAGACTGTTAGAAAATATTTCTCGTAAAATAGCATCTCTTGCACTCACAGCCTGCACACCTTCAAGTAAAAAAGGATCACTCAAATGCTTTTTACCAAAATTCATAAGTCTGTCAAATGTATCAAAAAGATTTGTTATTATAACATCTCGGTCGTCATATCTGTCTAAATTCTCAACTCTGAAAATAGCATCGGTTTTATATTGCGGTAAAGCAGATGCTATTATTTCATCTTTACCGAACAATAAAATTGCAGCTAATGTAATACCATCTTTATTGCTGTTACTTTCCCTTGCAATAAGACCAACGCTCCTTAATAACTCCTCATCAGTCATAGTCAGCCAAGGATGGTTTTTATTTCTTGCCCTTGACATTCTTCGTGCTCTCTCTATTACATCTGTGCGTAAATCGGATATATTATATTGTGTAAGTACATTATCAACAAAACATTTACCTTGTTTTCTGGAATATAAATTAAAAACCAAATCACCCGAATTTGTTATATCTACATCAGAATCATTATTTCTATCGTAAATTTTACCTCCGCATCTGCATACTTGTGGATTTTCAGGTACATAAATATGGATTAGATATTTATCTTGAAAAATTATATCTTCAATTTGTAAATACAATAAAGGATAAAATTTTGTGGGATTATTAATTGATGTAACAAAATTTTTCTTGATTTTTTCTATGCAATTCTTGTCAACACCAATTACTGTACCGTCATCTTTAACACCTAAAAAGATATGACCGCCAAATCTATTTGAAAAAGCACAAACAGTTTCATATACATCTTTTGTTATATCAACCGTTGATTTTTTAAACTCAATATCTATACCTTCACCTTTCGATATTAAGTTTTTTGCTTCATCATAAGTCATATAAAATTCTCCGTATTATTGAGTTATAATTATTATAAGTATAAAAAGATTAATTATACTTTAATTCATATCTTCCTTAATCTCAACAACCTTTACAGTGTCAAGTTCAAACCAGAATGTACTGCCTTTGCCGAGGGTGCTTGTTACACCGCATCTTGCGTTGTGGGCATTCAAGATAGATTTTACAATTGACAGTCCAAGACCGGTGCCAATTACACTGCGCTTGTGCTCCTTGTCAACCTTATAATATCTGTCCCAAATGTACTCGAGTTTGTCGGCAGGAATACCCTCGCCGTGATCGGTTACATTGATTCTAACCTTTTCACCGATTACCTGCTGGGTAACAACAACCGTTTTGTCCTCGCCCGCATAGTTAATTGCGTTATTTACAAGGTTGTATATAACCTGCGAAATTTTCAGTTCGTCGGCTTTTACAAATACTCTTTCCTTGCATTTATCAAGATAAATATTATATCCGTCCTGCTCCTTGAGCTTTGCATATCTCGCAAAAATAGTTTTGAAACTGTCGGTAATGCAGAAAACCGACTTTTGAAGTTCCATTGTGCCCGACTGCAATTTTGACAAATCAAGCAAATCATTTACAAGGCTTGAAAGTCGTGTTGCCTCGTCAATGATAATCTGAATGTTCTCGGCGGTATTTTCACCCGGTAAATCACGCATAACTTCGCCGTAGCCTGTAATCATAGTAAGCGGTGTGCGCAAATCGTGGGAAATATTTGCGATAAGTTCCCGTTGCAGTCTTTCGTTTGCGGCGAGTTCTTTTTTGGCAAAATTTAAGGTGTCGTTGAGTTCCTGAACCTCAAGATAACCCTTTGAATCAAACTCGACATCGTAGTTTTTCTTTGCGAGTTCTTTTGCCGCCTTTGTTGTAAGCGAAATAGGTTTTGCAATTCTTTGGCTTGCATAAAGTGATATTGCCACAGCAAGCACGAAAAATACAATAGAAATTACAAAAATTTGGTCTTTTATAATTTCAATCGTATTGTTAATCGGTGTAATTACGGAAGAAACTATTACAAAACATTCGGTGCCGTCCTCGAGAGAAAGAATTTTGCCGTATGTCATAATTTTTGCTGTACCGTTTGATTTTCTCTTCCAGTTAAATTTACTTGCGGTATCATTTGTTGCGGTATTTTTCTCATAATCTTCAAAAAGACCGTCCTGTCGTTCGTTCTCACCTATGATTTCAAGGCAGCTTCCGTTGTTATCGGACGCACAAGAATAGTATGAATAAACTTTGTGCGCCTCAATGTTCAGCGAAACCGACGGAGAGGCATAGTTACATTCGTAGCGTTTTTGAAAAAATGCTGTACTTGTATCGTAAACCTGTACACACAAAGAATTGTATGACGCCACATTTTCTATGGTAGCAAGCGGATTTTGATTATTTTCAAGAGATTCCGCTATTATTTTTGCACTTTTTTCCGCCGCATTTTTCTTGGTAGATGTGTAGAACGATTCAAGAAAAAATGATTGGAATATCCACAGTACAACAAGAATTAAAAGACCGAAAAGCAAAAAATAACATAAAAGTGTGAAATGCAACGGCATTTCTCTGTTTTTTACCTCAGCCCAGCTGAGTTTTCTGAATTTAGAGTGTTTCAAAACGATAGCCAACTCCTCGCAGAGTAACAATACATTTGCTGTAATCTTTCAGACTTTTTCTTAACAGCTTGATGTGAGTATCAAGCGTACGCTCGTCACCGAAGAAATCGTAACCCCATACTTCACTAATCAGCTTTTCACGGGTGAGCGCAATACCCTTGTTTTTCACCATATAGAAAAACAGCTCGTACTCCTTTGGAGTCATCTCTACTCTTTCGCCGTCAATGGTAACAATTCGTGCGGAAAAATCAACGCTAAGACCTTTGTATGTAAAAATATCCTTTTCAGGCTCGCTGTTTGCCTTTCCGCTTCTTTTTATAACTGCGTTTACACGCATCATAAGTTCCTTTGGTGAAAACGGCTTTACCACATAGTCGTCACTGCCGATTTCAAAGCCGTGAATTTTGTCGTACTCCTCACCTCTTGCCGAAAGCATAATAATAGGTGTGGATTTAAATTTTCTTATTTCTTTGCAAGCCGAAAAACCGTCAAGCTCAGGCATCATAACATCCATAATAATCAAGTCAAAATCCTGTCGTCTGCAAAGCTCGATAGCCTGCATACCATCAACTGCCTCTTCTACCTCGTAGCCCTCAAATTCGGCATATTTTTTAATAATCTGTCTGATTCTGTATTCATCATCAACAACAAGCAATTTGCTCATAACGGCACATCCTTTCGTATCCCTCATTATATATGAATATCGTAACTTTTTAATGTGACAATTTTTTGATGTTCTTTTTAAAATTAATAAAAGTTTGACCAAACTTTTATAACCTATGCGCTGACATCTAATTTCTGTCAAAAAATTTCGTTAATCTATTCCGTAAAATCTTTTTGCATTTTCTGCGGTAATATTTAAAAGCTCCTGCACATCTGTATTTCTGATTTCAGCAATTTTTTCCGCCGTATATTTTATCATTGTACTGTCGCACCTTTTGCCACGGAATGGTACGGGTGACATATACGGACAATCGGTTTCAAGCAAAAGTCTGTCAATCGGCACTTCTTTTGCAACCTCAACGCTGTGTCTTGCATTTTTAAAAGTAACAACTCCGCCAAGACTGATGTAACTTCCGTAGCGCATCACTTCACGCATCATCTCAACACTGCCCGAAAAGCAGTGAACAAGCGCCTTAGGTTTGTACTTTCTCAAATAATTGAGAGTATCGCCGTGCGCCTCTCTGTCATGCACGATTATCGGCATATTTACATCAAGCGAAAGTTTTATCTGTTCTTCAAAAACTCTGTTCTGCAAATCTTTAGGAATATCCCAATGATAATCAAGTCCCGTTTCTCCGACAGCTACAATTTTTTTGTGCTTTAAAAGCTCTGCAACCCGGTCAAGATAATCATTTGGCATATCTTCGAGATTTTCGGGGTGAAATCCAACCGCACCGTACATAAAATCGTATTTTTCGCAAAAATCTATACAGACTTTTGCGGTTTTTAAATCAACAGAGTTGTTTACAATGCCGCACACGCCGTTCTCTTTCATTGAGGAAAGCAAAACTTCTCTGTCCTCGTCAAACCATTTGTCATCGTAATGTGCGTGCGAATCAAAAATATTATAAAAATTATTTTCCATAATTACAAAGCCTTTGCCTTAATTTTTCCCGATTGACGGGGGTATTTTTGCGGAGTGTTTCTAACCTTTCTCACAACCGCAATCGCTCTTTCTCCGCCATTTTCGGGCAGTTCAAAGAAATATTTGTTTTCAAGTTTACCGCCGAGGGTGTTAATTGCATTTAAAGATTCTTTAAATTCCTCGTTTGCCTGTGCGCCCTTCATTGCGCAGAACGCACCTCCCACCTTTACATACGGCAGGCAGTATTCGCTCAAAACATTCATTCTCGCAACTGCTCTTGACGCTGCAAAATCAAAACTTTCCCTGAGTTTTTCATCTCTTGCGCCGTCCTCCGCTCTGCTGTGGATAAGTTCGGCTTCAATACCGAGTTGAGCGCATACCTCGCCCAAGAAAACAAGTCTTTTGTTCAGGCTATCTATAAGTGTAAGTTTTATGTCGGGTCTGGCAATTTTCAGAACAACACCCGGAAAACCCGCACCCGTACCGACATCGACAAGACTGCTGTTCTGCGGAATATCAACAAAGTTGAGCAAGCTGAGGCTGTCGGCAAAATGTTTGAGTGCCACACCGCTCTCGTCTGTAATTGCGGTAAGATTCATTTTTTCGTTCCACTCTGCAAGCAGTTCAAAATATTTTTGAAACTGCTCGTACTGATTTTCCGTGAGTGTGATTTTGTAATCTTTTATATAATTTTGGAGCAAATTCTTAATCATAAATTCCTCCGATTATTTATTCTGTGCAAGCCAAATGAGCAAAACGCTGATGTCGGCAGGCGAAACTCCCGAAATTCTGGATGCCTGTCCAATGCTCAACGGTTTGATTTTATTCAGCTTTTCCTGCGCCTCAAGTCTTAATCCCTTAATTGTTCTGTAGTCAAAATCATCGGGCAGTCGGCGGTTTTCAAGTTTGCGCATCTGCTCAACCTGCTTTAATTGCTTTGAAATGTAGCCTTCGTACTTGATTTCCACTTCAACCTGCTCAAAAATGTTCGGGTCAAGTTTCGGTCTGCCTGTGTCTATACTTTCAAGCGACTTGTAGTCAAGCTGCGGTCTTTTTATAAGGTCAATAAGATGTACTCCCGTGGTAATTTCACTTGTGCCACGCTCTGCAAGAATTTTGTTTACTTCTTCTGTCGGAGAAATTACGGTTGTCTTAAGTCGCTTTATTTCCTGCTTTTTAAGCTCCTGTTTGTTAAGAAATTTTTGGTATCTTTCTTCGCTGATAAGTCCGATTTCGTGACCGAGCGGAGTAAGTCTTTCGTCCGCATTGTCCTGACGGAGAATCAATCGGTACTCACTTCTTGAGGTCATCATTCTGTACGGCTCGTTTGCACCCTTGGTTACAAGGTCGTCTACAAGAGTGCCGATATAAGAGCCTGCTCTGTCAAGAATGAGCGGAGATTTTCCGAGGACTTTCAAAGCGGCATTAATTCCGGCAACAAGTCCCTGTGCCGCCGCTTCTTCGTAACCCGAACTGCCGTTAAACTGACCTGCACCGAAAAGGTTTGGAAAATCTTTAAATTCAAGCGTTGCAAGCATAGCTGTCGGGTCAACACAATCATATTCAATGGCATAGGCAGGGCGCATAATTACGCAGTTTTCAAGACCTTTTATGGTGTGGTAAAACTTAAGCTGTACCTCTTCCGGGAGTGATGAGCTCATTCCCTGCAAATACATTTCTTCTGTGTCAAGACCGCACGGCTCAATAAAAAGCTGATGTCTTGGCTTATCCTTAAACCTCATTATTTTATCTTCAAAACTCGGGCAGTAACGAGGGCCTATACCCTCGATTTTACCTGCGTAAAGCGGTGAACGGTGAATATTTTCAAGGATAATCTGCTTGGTTTCGTCATTTGTCCAGCTTATGTAGCAGTCCACCTTGTTCTCGCCCAAACTTTCGGTTTCATAAGAGAAAGGCTGCGGCGGTTCGTCACCCTTTTGTACTTCAAGGTCTGTATAATCAATGGAATTTCTTAAAACTCTGGCAGGAGTACCTGTCTTAAATCTTCTTAACGGCAAGCCGAGTTTTTTAAGACTTGCACCAAGGAAAGATGCAGGAAAAATGCCGTCAGGGCCGCTTTCGTATGATACTTCGCCCACAAAAATTCTGCCGCCGAGGTATGTGCCTGTGGCAATAACAACCGTCTTGCAATGAAAAACCGCTAACATTCTTGTGGTAAGGTCGTAACCGTCCTCTGTCTTTTCTATTTCAACGATTTCCGCCTGTCTTAATTCAAGATTTTCTTGCAATTCAAGTTTGTGTTTCATAACGGTGGAATATTTGCGGCGGTCAATCTGCGCTCTCAATGAGTGAACAGCAGGACCTTTACCACGGTTGAGCATACGGGACTGCAAAAAACATTCGTCGGCAGTCTTGCCCATTTCGCCGCCGAGTGCGTCAATTTCACGAACAAGATGACCTTTTGCCGTTCCGCCGATTGACGGATTGCAAGGGCAGTTGCCGACGGCATCCATATTAATAGTAAAAACAGCAGTTTTACAGCCAAGTCTGGCGGCAGCCAAAGCCGCCTCAATGCCTGCGTGACCCGCACCGATAACTGCTACATCATATTCTCCTGCAAAATATTTCATATATTTCATTCCTTTTTAGGGTTAATAAATTATAAAAGTTTGGTCAACCTTTAAAAAGGCTTGACCTAAATTTTAAAATTATTTCGCTTAATTTGCACATTAAACCATAATTTACTCTGACTTTCGATTTTCAATAACAAGATTACTTGCCCACGCAAAAATTATGGAATACTCTGTCTACAACTTCATCACTTGTTCTCTCACCCGTGAGTTCAAGCAAACTTGTAATTGCCTCTTCAATGCTTACAGTGATTGCATCATAGGTAAGTCCGATTTCAAGTGCATTTTTTGCGTCTTTTACAGAGTTTAGGGAGTTTAATACCGCCTGCCTCTGTCTTTCATTGGAAAGTACACCCTCACTCGGGTTAAAATTATCCATTCCCGCAATATCTTCAACCGCTTTTACAAGCTCTGCTCTGCCATCTCCGCTTTTTGCCGAAAGATAAACCACATTTTTTATCTTGCTTTCAATGTACTCTGTGTCAAGCTGTTTGTCCAAATCGGTTTTGTTGATTATTGCAATGCACGGCACTTCGCCTGCCGATTCTATCAATTCTTTATCGTCATCGTCAAGACTGCGGTTATAGTCAAACACCGCAAGCAAAAGTCCGCACTGCTTTAATCTGTGCTTTGCTCTGTCAACTCCGATTTTTTCTACCTTGTCATCGGTTGTTCTAAGTCCCGCAGTGTCGCTTAACCTAAGAATAACATCTCCGACAATTACCGTGTCTTCAATAATATCTCTGGTTGTGCCGGGTATGTCGGTAACAATACTGCGCTCGCAACCCGAAAGCAAGTTCATAAGAGTGCTTTTTCCTACATTCGGTCTGCCCGCAATTACCGTGTCTATACCCTGCTTTACCGCCTGTCCGCTGTCATAACTCGAAATAAGTCCGTCAAGTATTGCAATGCTGACATCAAACGAATCGTAAAGCTGTTCGTCGGTTACTTCGGCAATATCTTCTTCGGGATAGTCTGCCCATGCGGAAAGATGTGCCGCCGTTGAAAGCAAGAGATTTTTTACTTCGTCAATTTTGTTGCGAACCGCACCCTCTTTTACACAAAGAGCCGCCCTTGCGGCGGAACGGGATTTTGCGGAAATGATGTCGATTACAGCCTCCGCCTCGGAAAGGTCGATTTTTCCGTTTAAAAATGCGCGTTTTGTAAATTCGCCTGCCTGTGCCGGAACTGCGCCTGCATCAAGCACCGCACGAAGTACAAGTTTTGTAATATAGATACCGCCGTGGCATGAAAGCTCGACAACATTTTCGCCCGTATAGCTTAAAGGTTCACGAAAAACAAGAGCAACCGCCTCGTCAATTTCTTCGCCGTCACTTACAATTTTTCCGAAAGATGCGGTATAGCCTTTCATATCGGCAAGTTTTTTATTATTGATGCCTTTAAAAATTTTATCGCATACAGTAAACGCAGAATCACCGGAAATACGAATAACCGAGATACCGCCCTCACCCTGCGCCGTGCTGATAGCAGCAATAGTGTCAGACATAAAATCACTCTCTTTATAATAAAAAATAAATGTTTGTAGATTAGGGTTTAACGCTCAAAGTTTAGTTTTATAAATTTAAAATTCAGGTCAACCCTTTTTAAAGGGTTGCGGATTTGGGCAGAGCCCATAAAATTATAAAAATGCACTGATTTTTAATAAAAAACAAACAGTTGGAATTATATTATAGAATAACTAAACTTTAGATTGCTAAAGACTTTAAAATAAAACAAAAGTCAAGATTAATAAGTGGCAGAAAGTAAGAAAGTTACATTGGAGCAGTCTTAGAGAAAAAATATTCAAAAGGACACAAAAGTTTGCGTGTGTGGCTGATTTGCCCTTGAAAAGTGGCAAATTAGTAGTTTTAGCAGCGTGGATTTTCCTTTTATTTTGCTTTCGCATTTAAAGACATTCGCCGTTATGTTCAAATAGCCAAACGGCAAACCGTTTGGCTATCGTTAGATTGCGTAAAAGGAAAGTTTTGTGGGCATTGCCCACACCCACAACCTTTGAAAAGGTTGACCAAACTTTTAACTTCGGGACGGAAATATTTTCTTTTGCGTTACTTTGTTGTCCGACCGATAATCAGTTAAACCATAATTTACAAACATTCACAAATAGCAAAAGGGAGCAAAACTGCCCCCTTTTTCAAAAATCATTATTTATCAATTCTGCCGTAAAGTCCGTCAAGGCTTCCTTCATTAAGGGGCTTTCTGTCGGGATTTACCTCGTTTTTAACAGAGTTGTTATTGTATGGGCGTCTGCCGCCTCTGCCTCTGTTGTAGCCTGAATTGTTGTTTCTTGAATATCTCTTAAACTTTGGATCAGGTCCGATTACAACATGACGGTTTGCGTTTTCGCCCTCGCTCCATGAAATAGCACCGTTCACCTTCTGTACAGAAGTATGAATAATTCTTCTTTCATACGGGTTCATCGGCTCAAGACTTGTTTTTCTGCCTGTCTTAATTGCCTTGAAAGCAAGCTTTCTGCCGAGAATTTCAAGAGTTTTTTCTCTCTTTTCACGGTAGTCGCCTGTGTTTACAGTAACCTTAAAGTACGAATTGTCAGCGTGATTTGCAACAAGGCTTGTAAGGTACTGCAATGCGTCGAGTGTTTCGCCTCTTCTGCCGATTACAAAACCGACATTTTCACCCTCAAGGTCAAACTCTACGCCGTTTTCAATTTCTTTTTTATTGATAGAAACCGACTCAAGCTTCATATTCTTAAGTACATTGCTTAAAAATTCTTCCGCTGTTTCGGCCGGGCCTGCCTTAAGAGTAATTTTTACCTTAGCGGGTGCACCGCCAAAAAGACCGAATTTCTTTTTCTCGGCACGCTGAATAACCTCAAACTCAACAATCTCGGATTCGTCAATACCGAGCTGTCTTTTTGCGTCTTCAAGGGCGAGAACTTCAGTTTCGCCAACGCCGATTGCTTCTCTAATCATAGTATTCACCTATTTCAATTACTTCTTTTTCTTTTTGCCGTTCACGTTTGACTTTGTGCTTGTCTTCTGTTCAACAGGTGAGTAAACATAAGGTACATTTGCCTCGTTTAGCTCCATAAGAGCAATGTGACGAGCCTCTTCTTTTGCGGTGAAGTGTACCGGAGTAAAGAACTTTGCTATAATCAGCGATTGGATAAATGCAATTACTGATGAGCAAATCCAGTAAAAACCTACCGCAGCCGGAACGGTATATGCGATATAGGCTGTGAATAACGGCATTACATACAGCATTACCTTTAGACAACCCTGCTGCTGTGCCATCTGAGCCTTATTGATTCTCTGCATTACTAACTGTGAACCAACATATGATACAAAACAAAGTACAGGAATGAGTGAGTACCATGAGAAAATACCCATATCCTTTGGAATTGTAAGAAGGTTGATTCCCATCATATTAAATCCGTTTGCAAAATCGATTATCTGCTGGCAGTCCGCAGCTGAGAACAGTCCCTGAATTGTTTCAGTGTTCATAATGCTTGGGAACACCCTGATAAGCTCGATTTGCTGATAAGTAGCATTTGTTGTTATTGTGTAACCCGGAATTGTGTTCATATACGAAACAGCACTGTTTACTGTGTCCGAGTTAAGATGTAATGTGTTTGTAAGAGGATATGCAACGGCATAAAAAATACCGAGCATTACAAGGAGAGGAATTATCATTGTAAGGCAACCGCCCATTGGCTTTACTCCCTCTTTTTCGTAAAGCTTGTTCATTTCCTCCTGGAGCTTAACCTTGTTATTAGCGTATTTTTCCTGAAGCTCTTTTTGCTTTCTTTGCAGCCTCATTGTGCCTGCCATAGATTTTTGTTGCTTGACAGTAAATGGGAACAAAATAAGTCTGATTACAATAGTAAATACAACTATTGAAAGGCCGAAATCTTTTAGAAAGTAGAATGCAGCCCAAAGAACATAGCCGAGAATACTTCCAAAAAATCCAAATATATTTGCCATAAGCTACCTCACTTAATTTTTCTTGGCTTGTCCGTTTTTTCCGGGACAGGATCGTAGCCACCCTTTGAAAAAGGATTACAGCGCAGTATCCGCCATATGGTCAGAGCGGTACCCTTTAATGCGCCAAAGCGCTCTATCGCCTCAATTCCGTATTGAGAGCAGGTAGGCTCATACTTGCAACTTTTTGGCAGATGCGGAGAGATTGCAGCTTTATAAAATTTTATCAGCAGAATTAAAATTCTTTTCATAATATTACTTTTTCAGAACGCCGGCAGACTCCATATGATTTTTCATAGCGTCATATACCTTTTGAGATTTTACAAAAGGAGTCCTAGACCTTGCCACAAAGACAAAATCGTAACCGGGTTTCAAATCATTGTAAAGCTGATAATATGCGGCACGAATCACACGCCTTGCACGGGTGCGCTTAACCGCTTTTCCGACTTTTTTGCCCGTAGTTATTCCAAAACGCAGGTTATCGGATTTATTTTTTATAACATATGTTACCAAAACAGGACTTACAAAGGATTTTCCCCTCCTGTAAAGTCTGGAAAAATCCCTATTGTCCTTTAAAGTGATGAAGTCACTCAAAATTAAAACCACCTAAGCAAAGTAAAAGCCGCAAACAACAAAGAAAGACCACTGTAATAAAGTGGCCTGTTCTTTAGTAAGACAACCTTTTTCTACCTTTAGCTCTTCTTCTAGCCAATACTTTTCTACCGTTGGCTGTAGACATTCTCTTTCTGAAGCCGTGCTCCTTCTTTCTGTGGAGCTTCTTTGGCTGATAAGTTCTCAACATACTGAAAACCCTCCCTTCAATATATAACCTTGCAATATAGCATTATATATTAATTTTTCTTTATAGTCAACAAAAAAGTAAAAAGTTTTTTTAAAATTTGTAAAGCAGAGCGGTTTTACGGTTTGCTTATATATACTTATATATAGAAAAATGATTGCTGATAATATTTATTAATATAAAAGTTAATATAAAAAGAAAATTGAAAGAAAAATAAACATCCGATTTTTTATTTTTTCCGTTTCAAAGCAATTAATAAAATTTTTTGGTTTTCTCTTTTAGTTTTAATTAAGCGTATTCCTAAGTTTTAAAAAAGAGTCTTTAAAGTCAAAAATTAAATAAAAATCCTCTCTCGGGCTTTAAAAGCACCTTAAAAGCCATTATTTTTAGAGTAATAAAAAGATTGATTTTTTTTAGGAAGTGTTCTATAATATAATAGAATAGATTTACTATGGGGTAATATGGCGATATTGCCGTATTTATTATGGAAGGGAAGTCGTATATGGAATCTTTTGAAGAAGCGTGGGGAATCATATGCAGTTATTGCAAAACTAAAATTACCGATGTCGCTTACAACACTTGGATCAGCAGAATCGAGCCTATCGAACTTGATTTTGACAAGAACAAAGCTGTAATTTTAGTTCCTAACGATTTTCATCGTCAGACTATAACTCGCTGCTATCTTTCTCTGCTTAACGAGGCTTTTGAAGCCGTCTTCGGTCAGATTTTCGTTATTGAAATGAAAATTCCCGAAGAAATCTCTGTCAAAGAGGAACAACAGGCAGCTGCAAATGCGGAAATCACAGACATAAGTTATGAATATACTTTTGATACTTTTATTGTCGGCTCATCAAACAAATTTGCTCATGCAGCCTGTCTTGCAGTTGCCACAAATCCCGCCAATGCCTACAATCCGCTGTTTTTATACGGAAATTCCGGTCTTGGCAAAACTCATTTGCTTTATGCAATCGGCAACGAAATCAAGAAAAATTCACCCGAAAAAACTATTTGTTACATAAAAGGTGACGATTTTACCAACGAACTTATCGAGTCACTTCGTATGGCACGAATGAGCGAGTTCAGAAAAAAATACAGACAAGCAGATATTCTGCTCGTCGATGACGTTCAGTTTATCGGCGGTAAGGAAAGTACACAGGAAGAATTTTTCCATACTTTCAATGCTCTTTATGACGCCCACAAGCAGATCGTTCTTACATCCGACCGTCCGCCAAAGGAAATTAAAACCCTTGACGACCGACTTCGTTCAAGATTTGAGTCCGACCTCATTGCCGATGTTCAGCCGCCTGATGTAGAAACAAGAATCGCTATCATTAAAAGAAAGGCAGAGCTTCTCGATCTCGACCTTTCAAATGAGGTTTGCGAGTACATTGCTTCTAAAATCAAGGCTAATATTCGTCAGCTTGAGGGCACAGTTAAAAAATTAAAGGCAAAAAACCTCGTAAATCAGGAAAAAATTACAGTTTCTTCGGTTCAGGAGGTTATTTCAGACATTCTTAATAACGATACTCCGCCGGAGGTTACCGTAGAGCGCATTATCGAGGAAGTTTCCCGTACTTTCGGCGTTACACCCGAGGCTATCCGTTCTGAAAACAACAGAAGTGCAAACATCAGCAATGCCAGACACATTGCAATTTATATTTCAAGAGAGCTTACAACACTCTCAATGGCAAACATCGGTGAAGAATTCGGCGGCAGACATTACTCCACCGTTATCTATACCGTTAAAAAGGTTAAGAAAATGATGCAGAATGACCGCAAGATCAAAGAGATAATCGACGATACCATCAAGAATATCCGTGACAGGTAGTTCAACGGGTTTTCAACATATTTGGTTACACGATTTTAACCTTTTAACATTATTAACATTACAGTTTTGTAACATTTGTAAACACTTAAATTTCGGCTTAAATGCTTAGCTTTCAGCCGTTTGGTCAATACTTGAAAGCATACAGATTTAACACAACCTGTTAATGCCTTTCCATAATTTCAACATTTTTAGTATGTTCAAAAATATTAAAAATTTATTTGTAAAAAACTTTGAAATATTTTTCCGTAAATTGCGCTAATTAATGCAATTTCGGACTTATTTTCACCGTAGTTGGGGGAACACCCTAAAAAGCTGCGTTCACAGCAAAAAAATCAGGAAAAAATCCGTATTTTTATGAGCCTGAAAAAGAGAAGATTTTTGCCTATATATAATAGTATAGAAAAATCTAAAAAAACAGGCTTTGAATTTACAATTTTTAAAGCGTAAAATTTACGGATTTTTTAATCAAAAATGCGGCAGGATTTTTCCGTACAGTCGGAAATCTTATAAAAAACAGCTTTTGAAAGGCTTTTTTATACCGAATCCGATTAACATTTTTATTAACATTTCACTAACAATTTTCAACCCTATGTTGAAAGGAAAAGTCCTTTTAACAGACGATGTAAAAGCTGTTAAAAGGCTGTGGAGTGTTTTGTGGACGGTTTTTTTAAGGAATAATCGGAAAAAGTTACAATTTTTTTAACAATTTAACACCCCCCTACTACTACTACGAAATATTTAAATTATCACTACATAAAGGAGAGCTACACTTGAAAATTTCGTGCTTGCGAACAGACCTCGCTAACGCTGTGTCAAATGTATCACGAGCAGTATCTTCAAAAGCTGCAATACCCGCTCTTGAAGGTGTGCTTATAAAAGCGTACGACAATTCACTAAATATATCAGGCTACAATCTTGAAATCGGAATCACAACTGACATTGATGTTACCATCCAGGAGGAAGGCGAAATTGTTGTCAGTGCAAAGCTTTTTCTTGATATTGTCAGAAAGTTGCCGGAAGAAATCGTTATGATTGAGACCGACGAAAGAATGGTGACTTATATTACCTGCGGAAATGTAGATTACCAAATTGTGGGAATGTCATCAATCGAATATCCGGATCTTCCTACTTTTGAACAGACAGATATGATTACCGTAAATGCAAAAACTCTGCGTGAAATGATCAGGCAGACAGTATATGCCGTGTCCGATAACAACGCAAAGCCGATTTATACGGGTTCGCTTTTTGAAATTGAAGACGGACTTTTCAGAATCGTAGCAATTGACGGCTACAGAATGGCAATCAGAAGTGAAAATGTAGATTCCGAAAGCAAAAATAAATTTGTTGTTCCGGGAAAAACTCAGCTTGAAGTCCTCAAACTTTTGGGCGATGACGAGCAAAATGTAGATATTATCATAGGTCAAAGACACATCACCTTCAAGGTTGACAATTACAGAGTAATTTCAAGACTTATCGAGGGTAATTTTATCGATTACAAGACAACTATTCCGACCGATGTAAAAACAGAGGTCATTATAAACACAAGAGTTATCATAAACTCGGTTGAAAGAATGTCACTTTTAAACAACGACAGAATTCAAAGCCCTGTAAGATGCAATTTTGATAATGACGAAATCAAACTTTCATGTGCGTCTGCAGTCGGCAGAGCAAACGATAGTATTTCGGTTTCGATTATGGGAGAAAAAGTTGAGATTGGTTTTAACAACAAATATTTGCTTGACGCTCTCAAAAATTGCGATACCGATGAAATCAGACTTGCTTTAAGCGGCCCGATTAAGCCGATGGTTATCAAACCGGTGAAGGGCGACAGCTTTTTGAGCATTGTAGTTCCAATGAGGCTTTCAAATGAAGGATAAAAAAATCAGCATTGACACAGAATTTATAAAATTACAGGATTTGCTTAAGCTTGCAGGTCTTTGCGACACGGGCGGAATGGCAAAAATGATAATTCAGAACGGAGATGTCACCGTAAACGGTGAGGTTTGCACTATGCGTGGCAAAAAAATGCGTAAAGGCGACTTTGCAGAGTTTGACGGAGAAAAAATTACCGTTATCTGAGCTGGGAATGATATTTTTTGAAGGTACTTGCGCTGAAATTTGAAAATTACAGAAATCTTGATGACGCAATTATTACCCCGTGCGACGGTGTGAATGTAATTTACGGCGACAACGCACAGGGGAAAACCAATCTGCTTGAGGCTTTTTGGATGTTTTGCGGCGGTCATTCGTTTCGGGGTTCAAAGGACAACGAACTTATAGGTTTTGGCAAGCCTTTTGCAAAACTCGAAGTCCGATTTTTCGGACAGGACAGGGAGCAGACCGCCTCTATAAAATTCAAAGGCAATAAAAAGCAGGTAGAAATCAACTCTGTAGCCAAAAATTCGGCTGCGGCACTGATTGAAAAATATTGTGCGGTCGTTTTTTCGCCCGAACATCTCAATTTAATTAAAAGAGGCCCGTCCGAAAGGCGAAAATTCATTGACAGCGCTATTTGCAGAGAAAAATTAAAAAATGCGGTGGTGCTTTCAAAGTACAACCGCACGCTTAATCAGAGAAATTCTTTGCTCAAAGATATTTACAGGCATCCAGAACTCGAAGAAACTCTTTCAATCTGGGACAATTCCCTGCTCTTAAACGGTGCTATACTCATAAAACAGAGAATGGAGTATCTCCAGATGCTCGAAAAACGGGCTGCGGAATACCATTTTGGCATTTCGGGCGGCAAAGAACAGCTTGAAATTAGGTATTTATCGACTACAAATGCCGAATACGGCGACAGTATTGAGCAAATTCACCAAAAATTATGCGAAATTTTTGAACAAAGTAGGGCAGATGATATAAAAAACGGCTGTACTACAAAAGGTGCGCACAGAGATGATGCGGAGATACTTATAAACGGCAAAAATGCAAGACTTTATGCCTCGCAAGGGCAGCAAAGAAGTGCGGTATTGTCATTAAAACTTGCCGAGGCGGCGGTATTGTCTGAAAGAATGGGAGAAAAGCCGATAATTTTGCTCGACGATGTTATGAGCGAGCTTGATTCCAAAAGACAGGATTTTTTACTGAATAAACTTGATGACTGCCAGGTTTTTATAACCTGCTGCGAGCAGTCAAACAAGGAACAGCTTAAGCACGGCAAAATTTTTAATGTTTGTAACGGAGTAATCAGTTGAAATGTATTTACATTTGGGACAGGATACTGTCATAACCACAAAATCAATTATCGGTATTTTTGATATGGACAGATGTACCGTTTCTAAAAAAACGAGAGATTATCTTACAGAGGCAGAGAAAAAAAGGAAATGTTGTGAATGTTTCTTACGAACTGCCAAAGTCATTTATTGTTTGCAAGGAAAACGGAAAAATTATGGTTTATATAAGCCAGCTTTCGAGTAAAACGCTGTATAAGCGTAACAAAGAAGGTACTTATAAAATATTGCAGTCGGAAATTAATTAATATTACTCAAAGTATAATTTTAATAAAAAGCAAAATTTAAGCAATGCAATAAAATAAAAATTATGTGAATAAATAATGAATATTTATTCATTTTAAAATACATTCAAAAAGAGGGATTGTTTATGAAAGCAAAAAAATGTCCTTACTGTTCAAAACGAATTTCGTATATTTCGGGTTTTTCAAGCAGACGAAAAAGTGAATATATATGCACAAGATGCGGAAAGGAAAGTAAAGTCATAATTAACAAAATGATTTTTGTCGGCTTTGCACTTGCAGTTGCGGTTGCCGCAGGCATTATGCTTTACTGGATTAAGTCGGGCAATATCAGCAATCCTCTCGGAGTTTTGCTTGTTGCTGTACCGCTTGTAATTTTTATGCTTATATCTCCCGCCTTTTTGAATTATGTTCCTCTTAAAAAATATAAGAAATCCATGGAGGCTAAAAAGGCCGGTATGGTTTACTCCGAAAATATTGCCGGAGACATAACCGATGAGTTTGACTTTAACCCGATGAGAACATCACACACAATTACATCCGAACCCGAGGATACAACTCCTAAGGTTGCCATAGATACAAGTGTGTTTAATCAGCTCAAGCAAAAGCGTGACGCCGAGAGAATACATTTGCAGGAAGAGATGAACAGAGCGGACGAAGAAAAAGAGGCAGATAAGGAAACGGATAAGACCGTGGCTTTTGTGCCTGTTATAAGCGATGTAAGCGAAGACCACGCATCTATGGACGCACCGCTTAAGAAAATCCGTTCGGACGCAGATACGGGCTTTTCACGCTCACGCCACTACATTCCGCAAAAGGAAGAGAGCGACGACAACAAAAAAGCCGATACAAACAAATACACCGCAAACAGAAAATTCTAATTTATGCTGAAGTTACCTATTTGTCCTCACTGCCATACCGTTTACGGCTACAGAGAGGTTAAAAAAATTGTAAAAGAAAAATCACATACCTGTTATCACTGCAAAAATGAGTTCAGAGCGAGCAAAAGGCCTTGCTTGGTACTTATACTCATTTTGTTTGTTCTCGCCGTAGCGGCGAATGTAGGTGTGTTATATATGAGCCCTAACCTGAACTTCTATGCTTTGGTTGGCATAAATGTGATTTTTATACTGCTGTTCATAGCATTGTACCCACTGTTTGTATCGTTTAAGGATATAAAAAAGGGGAAGAAAACAAATAAATTTTGGTTTTATTCTAAATGATGGGGCAGCAGTAATGAATTATGTTTTTGCAAATTGTTTTACCAAGCAATTATAAAGTTGGTCGTACCTTTCAAGGTCGTGGGTGTGGCAACCACAAATACTTTTGGCTAACGCAAAGCATTTATAGCCGAACAGCTTGCTGTTTGGCGACTTGAACAAATAGGCGAAAGCCTTTAAATGCGACAGCAACAAGAAAAATCATTTGTTATATAATTTAAAAATTAATTATTTTTTATAAAAGGCTACCGCTTGTTTTATCAAACTAAGTGCAAGCACGCAAACAGCGTGGCTGTTTGCGCCATATAAATTGCTATATCGGAAGATATTATGGGCTCTGCCCAAACCCGCAAGCCTTTAAAAAGGCTTGATCTAAATTTTTAAATTATTTAGCCGAAAGTTACACTAAACCGTAATTTATCCTAACTTTTTGATAAAGAAACTAAATTTTATTATTGACAGATTTTTTGTGATTTGCCAACTGAAAATTCAGAAATTGAAATTAACAACGACCTGACGGTTTATGCGCCGTAATTTTCGGTGCACAAATACGGTCAGAAAAAATACTTTCCGCTCTTTTAAGAGTGTGAACAGGGCAAAGGCTGTGCCTTGGCTCTGATATTGGAGGTAAAAAAATGGACAATGAGAATAACATTGAGATGACCAAAGTCGAGCAAGAGTACGGCGCCAATGAAATTCAGGTTCTTGAGGGACTTGAAGCGGTCAGAAAAAGACCGGGTATGTACATAGGCTCAACAGGTCCGAGAGGTCTTCATCACCTTGTTTATGAAATTGTAGATAACTCTATCGACGAGGCGCTTGCCGGCTACTGCACAAAGATTGATGTGGTAATCGAGGAGGGCAATATCATCAGAGTTACCGATAACGGCCGTGGTATTCCTGTAGGCATCAACAGCAAGACAGGCTTGCCTGCCGTAACGGTTGTATTTACGGTTCTTCACGCAGGCGGTAAGTTCGGCGGCGGCGGTTACAAGGTGTCGGGCGGCTTGCACGGTGTTGGTGCGTCTGTTGTAAATGCGCTTTCCGAATGGCTTGAAGTAAAGGTTTGCGACGGCAAGGATATTTATATGCAGCGCTATGAAAGAGGTAAGATTGTTACCGACCTCCACAAAATAGGCAAGTCAGACATAAAGGGTACGGAAGTACGCTTTAAGGCAGATCCGCTCATCTTCAAGGAAACCGATGTTTATGAGTACGGTGTGCTTGAAAAGCGTTTGCGTGAGCAGGCTTTTCTTAACGCAGGCGTGCATATTGAGCTTAGAGATGAGAGAAACAAAGACGAAATTATAAAAAACAACTTTGTTTACGAGGGCGGTATAAAGAGCTTTGTCGATTATATTCACAAAAAGAGAGCGCTTGCCGTTATTCATCCCGATGTTATTTATTTTGCCGCAAAGAATGACGAGGACACAATCTCAGTTGAAGTTGCTTTGCAGTATAATGACAGCTACAACGAAAATCTCCTTACATTTGCCAACAACATTCATACCACCGACGGCGGTACTCACGAAGAGGGCTTTAAGCGTGCTCTTACAAGGGTTATGAACGATTACGCAAGAAAGTTCGGCAAACTTAAGGATAACGATAAAAACTTAAGCGGTGAAGATGTGCGAGAGGGTATTACCGCCATCATCAGCGTAAAACTTAAAGAGGCGCAATTTGAGGGACAGACTAAGGCAAAACTCGGTAATACCGAGGTAAGAACCATGGTTGATAAACTCGTAAGCGAAAAACTTATGATTTATCTTGAGGAAAACCCACAGGTTGCAAAGGCTATTTTTGAAAAGTCGCTTGCGTCTGCAAGGGCAAGAGAGGCGGCAAGAAAGGCGAGAGAGAGCGTAAGAAGAAAATCTGCTCTTGAGTCTGCTCAATTACCGGGCAAACTTGCCGACTGTCAGTCAAAAGACAGCGAGATTACCGAAATTTACATCGTAGAGGGTGACTCTGCGGGCGGTTCGGCAAAGGGCGGTCGTGACCGTAAATTTCAGGCTATTCTGCCGCTCTGGGGTAAAATGCTCAATGTAGAAAAGGCAAGACTTGACAGAGTTTACGGAAACGATAAACTTATGCCTGTTATAACCGCACTCGGCACGGGTATAGGCGACGAATTTGATATTACAAAACTGCGTTACGGCAAAATTATTATTATGGCGGATGCCGATGTTGACGGTCAGCATATCAGAACACTTCTTTTGACCTTCTTTTTCAGATTTATGCGTCCGCTCATTGAGGAGGGGCATATCTATATTGCACAGCCTCCGCTTTACAGAATTTCAAAGGGCAAGGAGCACAAGTACGCTTACTCGGACATTGAGCGTGACCAGATTTTAGCCGCAACAGAGGGCAAAACCGAAATTCAGCGTTACAAAGGTCTTGGTGAGATGGACTCCGAACAGCTTTGGGAAACCACTATGAATCCGGAAACAAGACTTATGCTCAGGGTAAACCTCAACGAGGCGGAAGAGGCAGACGAAATCTTCACCATTCTTATGGGCGATAAGGTTGAACCGAGAAGAGAATTTATTGAGAAAAACGCTAAATTCGTTCAGAATCTTGATGTTTAATTCTGTTTTGAACTGAATTTTTTTGAGCGGTAAATTTGTGATAATTTAAAACGAATGTTCCAGACCGCAGTTTAATTATTTGGGACAAGAATATTATCATTTGGCAAACTGTCTTTTCATAATAAAAATTTCCGACTGTAACTTAGCTGTTGTCGGAAGTAAGAATATATTTTATACAAATTGTCTTATCGTTGTAAAAGGAGTGATTTTTGTGCATTCACGAACTAAATTTCGGGTGCGTTATGCCGAAACGGATTGTATGGGCATTGTTCACCACTCAAATTATCCGATATGGTACGAAATGGGCAGGGGCGACTATGTAAAAATGCTCGGCTTTAATTATCGTGAAATGGAAGAACAGGGAATTATGACGCCGCTTTTGAACCTTAACTGTTCATTCGGCAAGCCTGCGCTTTATGACGATGAAATTATTTTACGCACAAAGGTAATTTTAATTTCTGCCGCAAGAATTACTTTTTCATACACAGTAAAGAGAATAGAGCCTGACGGCTCGGAAACAGAACTCGGCTACGGAACTACCGAGCACGGATTTGTCGATTCAAAGACATTCCGCCCGATAAGCATAAGAAAGCGTATGCCCGAGCTTTACGAAAAGATAAAACAATTTACATAAACCTTGAGGAATGAATAATATGGACAACGAAAATATGGAAAATGGAGTATTTAATCACGGAAGAATAAAAGATGTCGATGTGAAGGAAGAAATGAAATCAAGTTTTCTTGACTACTCGATGAGCGTTATTATCTCCCGTGCGTTACCTGATGTTCGTGACGGTTTAAAACCTGTTCACAGGCGTATTCTCTACACAATGTACGAAAAGGGTCTTGACCCTAACAAGCCGTACCATAAGTGCGCAGACACCGTAGGTGCTGTGCTCGGTGCGTATCATCCTCACGGTGATGCGTCTGTTTACGATGCGCTTGTTCGACTTGCACAGGACTTTTCAATGAGATATATGCTTGTTGACGGCCACGGTAACTTCGGTTCGGTTGACGGTGACCCGCCTGCCGCATACAGATACACAGAGGCGAGAATGAGCAAGATTTCTTGCGAAATGCTTACCGATATTGACAAAAAGACGGTTGATTTTCAGCCTAACTTTGACGACAGACTTGAAGAGCCAACTGTACTTCCGAGCAGATTTCCTAACCTGCTTGTAAACGGTTCTGACGGTATCGCCGTAGGTATGGCTACAAAGATTCCTCCGCACAACCTCGGCGAAACCATTGACGCCGCTTGTGCGCTTATTGATAATCCCGATATTGACCTTGCCGGTCTTATGGACTATATGCCCGGCCCTGACTTTCCGACAGGCGGCATTATTATGGGCAGAAGCGGTATAAGAGCCACTTATGCGACCGGCAGAGGTAAAATTACCGTGAGAGCCAAAACAGAGATTGTAGAGGCTAAAAACGGCAGATACAAGATTATTGTTACCGAACTGCCTTATCAGGTCAACAAGGCAAGACTTATCGAATACATTGCCGACCTTGTGAAAGACAAGAGAATTGACGGTATTTCTAACATTGAGGACCACTCCGACCGTCAGGGTATGCATATTGAAATTGATGTTAAGCGTGAAGCGTCTGCAAGCATTGTTCTTAACAACCTCTTTAATCTTACACAATTACAGACAACTTTCGGCGCAATTATGCTTGCAATTGTTGACGGTGTGCCTAAGATATTAAACCTTAAGGAAATGCTTACAGAGTATGTAAACTTCCAGCAGGAAATCATACGCAGAAGAACGGAATTTGACCTTAAAAAGGCAAAGGACAGAGAGCATATCCTTGAGGGCTTGAAGATTGCGATTGACTTTATTGACGAGGTAATCTCAATCATCAGAAATAGTAAAGATCAGGCTACCGCTAAGGTAAACCTTATGGAGCGCTTTGGTCTTGACGATGTTCAGGCACAGGCAATTGTTCAGATGCGTTTAGGTCAGCTCACAAATATGGAGCGCACAAAGATTGAAGACGAAATTGCCGCTTTAAAGACAAAAATCGAAGAATACAACGCTATTCTTGCCGATGAGGGCAGACAGCGTGAAATTATCAAGGAAGAGCTTATTGTAATCAGAAATAAGTTTGCAGATCCGAGAAGAACGGAAATCTGCGCTGTCAACGGCGAAGTTGACATTGAGGATCTTATTCCGAATCAGGAATGCGTGCTCACACTTACTCAATTCGGCTATGTAAAGCGCCTTGCTGTTGATACCTACAAGATTCAGAACAGAGGCGGCCGTGGCGTATCGGGTATGTCACGCAGAGAAGAAGATGTTGCGACTGAAATGTTCGTAATTAATTCTCACGATTATGTACTGTTCTTTACCGATAAGGGCAGAGTGTACAGGCTCAAGTGCTATGAAGTGCCGGAGGGAAGCCGTCAGTCAAAGGGTATGAATATTGCAAATCTGCTCCCGATTGCGGCGGACGAAAAGGTAACTTCTATGATTAGAGTGCCTGAATTTGACGAGGAAAAGTACCTTGTTATGGTTACAAAGCAGGGTATTATAAAGAGAATTTCTCTCAATGCATATAATACCGCAAGAAAAGGCGGACTTATTGCCCTTGAACTTAACGAGGGTGACGAGCTTGCATGGGTAAGACTTACAGACGGCAATCAGCAGGTTGTTGTTGCCACAAAGAACGGTCTTGCCATAAGATTTGAAGAAACCGATGTTCGTCCTATGGGTAGACAGGCAAGAGGCGTTAAGGCTATTTCTCTGCGTGAGGGCGACTGCGTTGTGGGTATGTGCGTTGTTGCAAATGATGACCTTATTCTTACTGCGTCCGAAACAGGCTTTGGCAGAATTTCAAATGTAAGCGACTACCGCTTGCAGAGCCGTGGCGGTAAGGGTATTACCAACTACCACACCGAAAAATACGGAAATGTTGCGGCTGTCAGTGCGGTTAAGCTTGACGAGGATATTATCATTATTTCGCAGGAGGGCGTAATTATCAGAATTGCCGCCGATACTGTAAGAATCTGTAACAGACCGAGCAAGGGCGTTACTCTTATGAGAATAGGCGAAAACGATAAGGTAGTTACTGTTGCAAGAGCACCTCACGAGGACAGTGAGAGCGAAAAAACAGAGGAAACAGCCGAAGAAGAAAATTCCGAGGAGAATACTGCCCCTGAAACAAATGCCGAAGAGAATACAGAAGAATAAATAAAAAATATAGCCTTCCCGTAAAAGGAGGGCTATAACATATTTTGATAAAAGTAATTGTCGGGTAAAAATTATGGTTTAGCACAGTTAATCGCAAAGCTAAGATTAAATAATTTAAAAATTTAGGTCAAGCCTTTTTAAAGGTTGACCAAACTTTTCTAATTTTTTGGCAGAGAGCGTGTTTTTTGCTTTATTAACCTGAATATTAAATCACATATTTCCGACAAAACCAACACTTTGACTAATCAAACGAGGTAATAGGTATGAAAAAAATTGTGCCTGTACTGTTTGCTTTGGTGCTTGCCTTTTCTTTTGCGGCTTGTAAAGAGCAGAAAACAATTGTAAAAGGCGGTACGGCTTCACTTGACGAAATCCTTGCTTACACAAAGGAAAAAGCACAGGAGGACAGCACCAATGTGAACGGCAAAAGATATAATATAAATATTGAGAAATTTACCGAGCGCTATAACGAAATAATGTTTCGTTCGGGCGGTGACGAATATCTCAGTATGGAAAATTGGAAAAGGCTCGGAGAAACCAAAAAAGACGCTAACGGAGTTGAGTATTTTTGTTATTACTATGATATAGACAATGCTGAGCTTACCGTGGCGGTTGAGTCACGCAGTCACAAAATAATGAATGTCGGCTGCGGCACTACTATGTCAAAGTATGTGTCTATTGACGGCGAACATCAGTACAGCGAAAGAATACTTAATATGTCGGCTGTTATGGCTGCTGCCGTCGGAGGCTACACAAGCGATGATGTTGAGCTGTTTGAAAAGATTTTTAACGAAACAACCTTTGAAAACAAAAGTTCGCTTGCTTATGAAAACAATATTTTTAACCTTACTACAGGCAAAAAATACGAAAATAACGACAGTACAATGCTTTTTAGGTATTTTCCCGTTACCGACGAGCATTTGACCGAGTGGAATATTCCGACTTATTCAGAGTAAAGAGGTATTGTTATGACTCCCGAAAAACTTACAGAAATTTTATATCTTGCAGAAAATTTAAAGAAAAATACCAGACACAGTTGGCTTTCAAACGGCAGGCGAGAGAGCGTTGCCGAGCATAGCTGGAGATTGTCGCTGTTTGCTTATTTTGTAAAAGATGAGTTTCCAAATGTAGATATGGACAAGGTGATTATGATGTGTATTTTTCATGACCTTGGCGAGGCTTTTACAGGGGACATTCCGTCATTTTATAAGACGAGCAATGACGAAGAAATCGAAAAGCATAAACTTTGCGAATGGTTAAATACTCTCCCACAGCCTTATAAAGATGAGCTTACTTCTCTTTATAAAGAAATGGACGAGCTTAAAACCGAAGAGGCAAAGCTCTGGAAAGCTATGGATAAACTCGAGGCGTCAATTCAGCATAACGAGGCGGAAATCCGTACATGGTTGCCGCTCGAATATGAATTAAACCCCGTTTACGGCGAAAAAGAATGCGGCTTTAATGAATATATGAAAAGCCTGCAGGAATACACAAAGCAATTGTCTTTGGATAAAATTGCAAAGGAAAGTAAGAAAGATTGAAAAATGCACCAAAAAGTTTCTGATTTTTTGGTGCATTTCTTTGTGTATCATTTTTTGAGAGATTTTTATACAAATTCAAGTTTTAATTTTTTACCCATACCTTTTGCAATTCTTTCAATTGTTTTTAAAGATGGATTTGCACAGCCGTTTTCAATTTTACTTATATCGCCCTGTGCAATTCCCGTGGCTTCGGAGAGTTGTTTTTGAGTCATATTCATTTCTTTTCTACAATCAAGAATTGCATTGATAAGTTGGTATTCAGACTCTAAAGCATCATATTCACTCTTAAAATTTTCGTCTTTTAATCTTTCATTTAAAGTTACTCTGAAATTTTTAGACATAATCAAATCTCCTCTCGATTAAGATAATCATTTCTGTATTTTTTAGCTAAAGCAATTTCAGCTTTTTGGAGTTTTTTGCGTTTTCTTTATAAATCCGTTTGTAAGTATTATTTTTTGCCCAATTACAAAGAAATAAAAAATTCCGGTAATATAATTTCCGACTTTATTTCTGATTTCAAAAATACCGTCTTCAATATGTTATGAAAATGGCTCTCTAAGTTAATTTCCTCTAATTTCAAGCAATTCAAGATTTTTAAATATTTTTGCCTGCATTTTGTTATATTGTTTTAAAATGAATTCTTCAACAGTACAGGTTCCGTTTTCTAATTCATAATATTCAACACAAAAACTTATTTATACAACACCTTTATATAATTATTATATAGTATATATCCTATATTATCAAGAGCATTTATAATTGACACAATATAATAAGCGTTATTTAGAAAAAGTCAAGGCAGTTAGTGTTTTATGCTGTTATCGCAGACATAAAAATAACCGCCCAACTATCAGACAAGCAAGTGTTGAACGATTGGACGATTATTTAATCCGAAAAACATAATAAAGACTGATTGCTTTATTATATTTTTTCTGTAACTTATTATATATTAATCAAAACGGGCGTGAGGCTCGTTTTTTATTTTAAAAATTATCTGTTTGGAACATTATAATTGAAAGTGCGGCGAGAGGTGCGGTTTCCGCTCTTAAAATTCTTTTGCCGAGGGTTGCCGGACTGCCTCCGTTTGCGATGATTTTATCAACTTCGGACTGCTCAAATCCGCCCTCACTGCCGATAAACATTGCTATACTTTTTGGCTTTTTGTTGAGAATTTTATTTACTTTTTCACCGCCGAGTTCGTAAAAAATAATCTGTTTTTCGCTTTCAAGGCTCATTTGTGCGGCTTTTTCAAAGCTCACGCAGTCGCAAATCTGCGGGATGATTCCTCTTCTGCTCTGCATTGCCGCCTGCAAAGCTATCTTTTGCCAGCGCTCGCATTTTTTCTTTATTGACTTTGCGTCAGGTCTTGAAACGCATCTTGCAGAGAGCATGGGAACTATTCTTGATATGCCGAGTTCAACGCATTTTTGCACAATATAGTCCATTTTATCGCCCTTTGGCAGAGCCTGATACAGGGTTACGAATACATCGGGTTCATTCTCGCACGGCCTTTTTTCCATAATTTTTACCGCAGAATATTCGGCTGTAATCTCTGTGAGTACACATTCACACTGCGTATTGTCGGGGTAACCAGCGTGAGTTCTTCGCCTTTTTTCATTCGCAATGATTTTGATATATGTCGTGCATTTTCACCCGAAATAACATAGGTGTCGGAAGTGATATTTTCATCTGTAAAAACCAAGCCATTTAAAAAACCTCTTTTTATTTTGTTGAGGGAATTAGCAGGTATAAAGTAAACGGATTAAAAAACTATCTGTAATTTTAAATTTCTAATCTAATCGTTTTGCTAAACCCTGAGCTGTATAAAATCTAATATTTATGTTTTTAATATACCAAAAATACCGCATAAATGCAAGTTTTTACCGCTTTTGTATATACGCACTTTGCCTGTATATACTATATATAGAAAATAAAATCGTAAAAGGGAGTTTATGTATGCAATTAAAAGGTTCGCAAACGGAGAAAAATCTTGAGGCGGCTCTTGCCGGTGAGTCAATAGCAAGAAACAAATATACATTCTATTCAGATAAGGCAAAAGCCGACGGATACGAACAGATAGCCGAGCTTTTTGAAGAAACCGCAAAGAACGAAAAAGCCCACGCACAGATATGGTACAATCTTCTGAAAGGAAAAACGAGTACAACGGAAGAAAACCTACAGCTTGCTTCGGACGGCGAATATTACGAATGGAATGAAATGTATCCGCAGTTTGCAAAGACAGCAAGAGAAGAGGGCTTTGACTTTATAGCAGGTTTGTTTGAAAAGGTTGCCGAGATAGAAAAGCAACACGAAGAAAGGTTTAAAACTCTGCTTAATAATGTACAGGAAAAACTTGTTTTTTCAAAGGACGGAGATGCGGTATGGATATGCCGAAACTGCGGTCATATTTGCGTCGGAAAAACCGCTCCGACCGTGTGTCCTGTCTGTGCTTACCCACAAAGTTTTTTTCAGCTGAAAAGCAATAATTATTAAAAAGAAAATTAAATAAAAAATAGTTAAAAATTGAGTTTTAGAGATAAAGCTCAATTTTTTATTTTGTAAAAAACACAGTATTTAAGCGGTTGTTTTAAAATTTGTAAAAATAAAAATAGGTATATTTTTGTTTGTAATACTTTTGTAATATATGCTGATTTTTAGTTACAAACTTGTTACAGATTGGTATCTAAAAAGTAAACTTTCATTTTCTTGCAATTTGACTACAAATTTGCAGGATTTTAATTCAAAAAACGAAAAAATAATTTGCTAATACAGAAAAAAAGTCGAAATCGTTGTGCATTTTCCATAAAAACTTTACTTTCTTGCTGTTTGACATATTCAAAACATAAGCCTATAATAACGCCGTTGCTTGCGAACAGCTTTAACAAGCGTTACAACAGCCTTCACAAGTAACCAAATTTTAGAAAAAAGCCAAACGGAAAGCGGTTTTTGCACTTGCAAAAATCACTGAAGAAAGGAAGAATTTCTTATGATGCTAAAAACATTTTCAAAGCCTGCAATTAAATGGACGGTCGCAGCAATTCTTTGTGCAACTCTTTCTGCAGGAGCTTTGGTAAATGCAGTAGCAGCCACAGCTACAGCAGACGAAGTTACCGCAAGTAAAACTTATGTTGAAAGATCAACAGAATTTGAGGTGGGCAACGGCGATGTTGTTGTAAGCACAAACAAAAACTTCAATATGTCTTTTGATGTAATCAAGGCAAATAAAATCACAATCGACAACTGCGGTGAAAAGCAGACTATATCTCTTGCAAAGGGTACGGTTGAGGAAGTTCTTGACAGAACAGGAATTACCCTTACAGACAACAAGAGCGTTACACCGTCGCTTAACACAGTAATCACAGACGATACGAACATTTATGTTTACAACGCAAAAAACATTAAGCTAACAACAAACGGCACAGAGATGAGCGTAAAAGCCCCTGAGGGCACAGTAGAAAACGCTCTTAATATTCTTGGCTACACTGTTACTGACAATGATATTTTAAGCGTTGACAAAAATGCTCAGGTTGAGGACGATATGGAAATCATTCTCAAAAAGGTAACATATGTTGACGAGGTTTCAACCGAAAAAATCTCTTACGACACAATCGAAAAAGATTCCGACGATATTCTCACAGGCGAGTCGCAGGTATCTCAAAACGGTGCAGACGGTGAAAAAGAAGTAACCAAGAGATGTAAATACATTGACGGTAAGTACGCTTCAACAAAGGTAATCGGCGAGAAGGTTACAAAAAAGCCGGTTGACAAGGTTATTCTTAACGGCACAAAGAGAGGCACTACAACCGATACAAGCGGCGCACCTGTTTCATACCGCTATATGGTTTCGGGTTCGGGTACAGCCTATACGGCGGCTCCGGGTTCACTTACAGCAACAGGCGCAACAGTTTACGAGGGCGGCGTTGCGGTAAACCCTGCAATCATTCCTTACGGTTCAAAGCTCTACATTGAGGCGGCAGACGGCAGTCATGTTTACGGCTATGCAACCGCTGTTGACACAGGCGGAGCATTGATGGACGGTTCGGCTATAGTTGACCTCTTCTACTTCAGCTACGATGACTGCGTAAACTTTGGCAGAAGAGATGTTAATGTGTATGTTCTTTAATATATAAATTTAAGCGGAAGTGCGTTTGCATTTCCGCTTTTTCTGTAAAAATAATATAATGCTTGATTTATCGGCAAATATAAGCTATAATATACGAAAAGTGTAAATTCGCATTGAAAGGATTTTGAAATATGAAGAAGATTATCTCTGCATTGTTGATGGCATCTGTAATTGCAATTTCAGCAGCAGGCTGTGGATATAATGATGCTCTTGAGCAGGCGTCTAAGGCAAACCAGCAGACAACATCTGCAAATCAGTCATCGGATTCTACATCTGACGAAACAAGCAAGGTGACAGACGCCGATTACAAAGATACCTTTGACGGACTTTGCAGCTATATGCAGGATAAGGGTTATTATACAGACAAAGCTGTCAAAACAGAAATGGACGCATCTTTTATCGGCGCAAAGCAGGGCGTTAAGTACAGCATAAGCAATAACCTTGCTATTGAGCTTTATGAGTACGATACAACTAAACTCAACGATACAGCAAAAGAAATCGTTAAAGAGGTAAAGGACAGCAACAGCTTTACTATTATTGAGGGTTATCCTGTAAATGCGGCTTACCTTTCAAATAACGGCAAGTATCTTATGATTTACAACGATACAAAAATAGACAAGGACAACCCTAAAAAAGACTCAAACGAGTATAAGGCAAGAGAAAATGCGGTTGAGGACTTCCTTGCATTTAAAAATTGATTTGTAATTTAATAAGCATAATTAAAAGGAGATACCGAGCGTGGTATCTCCTTACTTTTTGTTTATTCTCAAAATTTATTACCGCAATAAGGGCAGAAGTTCATATCAACAGGCGATTGCTTACCGCATTTGGCACAAATCTTTTCGGCAGAATTATTTTCCGCTTTTTCTGTATTATTAAATACAGGTTGAGGAACAAAATCCTGCGGCGGTGTTTGCGGTGTCGGCTGAACATTATTAACTCTGTTGTCTGCATATGGATTCTCATAAACAAATTGCTGTGAAGGCTGATTATCAATCGGCTGATTGTTTGGAACAACAGGCGGAACAAACGGTGTGCCGTTATTCTGATTAAACGGCATCTGCGGTTCATTGTCGTGAACAGGCTCGCTATCTCTGTAAAAGCGTGTTGCTTCGCTGTCGACAGGTGAAAGCACAAGGCTGTCGGTTGTTTTCTTTATATAGTTAAAGTACATTAAAGCCACAATGCTTACGAATATAAACGGAATAAGCTCTATAATACCGCAAACTAAGGTAATAGGGTATAAAGTATTTGCAACATTTGTTACTGTATCAAAAAGCTCTGAATTGTTTACAAAATTGCTTGAGAAATTCACACCCGATCTTTCAAGTGTTCCGGATATTTGATTGGCAAAGTAAAACAAAGCGTCAATCGAGCCTGATATAAACATATACCCTATAACAGACGATATAACAGAGATTACCGCATAAACAAAACCCGATACGGCGGTTGCCTTTGCGCCCGCTTTTGTAATAAATACAGATGAAAGCGAATACTTAATGCCTTTTGTAAGTTTACAGGAGGCAAGGAAAAAGATAAACTCGCAGAGTGTACTGATAAAATTAATACCCAACAGTATAGCAGAAGTTCGGAAAATATCTTCGGGCATACCAGAGCCGAATACAATTAATAAAATAACCAATATCAATGATACTGCAAGCGATATTCCCGTAAAAGCAGTAAAGATAATTGTAAGTACCCTTAAAAATGTAACAGGCGGTTTTAGCTTTACAATAGGCCTGCGGCTTCTTGCTGTGCAGAACAGCAATATAAATGCAAACAAAAAGGCTAAAGTCGATATATCAATAGAAAAAGATAAATTGACATTCTCGTTTTTTTCTATAATGTATTTAAATGAAATCATCATAGAAGAAACCGCTGTGACTATTTTGCAAATAGTAGGTACACAAAAGGTAAGCGCAGTGATAAGGATAATAGGTTTTCTGAAAAAACCTCTAAGTATATCAACATTGTGTTGATACGGATTAAAAGGCTGGTTCATAGTTTTCCTCCGATTAAATTGATAATTATATTTTATAATATAGTATAATTAATTGCAATAGAAAGAAATAATTTATACAAAGCTGTCGATATAAATTGTTATTAATGTATTTAGTTAAGCTAAAGCAATTTTAATTGTAAGAAAATAAAGAAAAATACATTGATTATATAGACTGTATATAATATAATATTGAAAATCGTTATGCTTAAGTAAAACACAACTACTATATATTGTGGTTGTGTAAATAAAAAAGTCAAATATAGTCGTATTTAAAATAAAATAGGAATTTTTTTAAAGTTTTTTTAAAAAAGTGTTGACATTTGGTAAAGTAAATGATATAATAATTGAGCACTTGAGAGTGACACGGAAAATTCCGATAAACACAAGTGCGTAGGACCTTGAAAATTAAACAACGAGAAAGATAAAGGAACCCGTAATACTTTGAGGATACTCAAAGATTTACAGTGAGATGCACACAACAAAGCATCAAGAATTACGGATACGTTAGTATTCGGAATGAGCGATTAAAGCTCTGAAATTGATAGTAAGCGAAAGCTTAATATACAAATTTTAGAGAGTTTGATCCTGGCTCAGGACGAACGCTGGCGGCGTGCCTAA
>ENA-OPYX01000011-OPYX01000011.1-human-gut-metagenome-genome-assembly--contig:-NODE-11-length-91748-cov-6.042665_pt1 | contig 91748 bp, 92 predicted proteins | sample MGYA00242639_ERZ504486 | MGnify/ENA primary metagenome ERZ504486 (study PRJEB26092, sample SAMD00036296) | human gut metagenome | host: Homo sapiens | study: EMG produced TPA metagenomics assembly of... | reverse complement strand
CATCTTCAATATAGGCAGTTGCTTTTGTCTGTGCGGTGAATTGCTGAACAAGTGAATAACATTCCTCTAAGGAACCAGCCTTTTCCAATACTGGCACTAAATCATTTGCTTGCTTTTGCAATTCTGCGCTAAGTCGATTGCTATAAGTTTGGGGAATGTATCTCGCCATACTGAAAACAGAAAGCAGACATACCAAAATCAAAAGAACCGTTGTCGCTAAAAAGAGCTTTGCCGTTAGGCTCGTTTTAATTTTCCTTATCAATTCTGTATCCCACCCCTCTGATTGTTTTTATATAGTCAGCATTTAACTTTTTGCGAATGTTCTTTATATGACTGTCAACGATCCGATCTTCGACCTCCAAATCGTCCGCCCACAATCGGTCAAGCAGCATTTGCCGAGTAAAAACCTTTCCCTGATTTTCAAGCATAAGCCTAAGAAGCGAAAACTCTTTGCTGGTCAAAACAACCTCGTTTCCGCCTTGATATACATGGAATCCATCAACATCCATACTCAGTTCTTTATAAATAAGTAGGGATGGATTTAGATTTTCCGCAGTCCTACGGCGAAGAATAGCCGCGATCTTGCATAGCAGGATTTTGGGCGAAAAGGGCTTTGGAATGTAATCATCAATCTGCTGTTCAAAACCCTTCAACTGGTTTTCTTCATCCGAAAGCGCAGTAATCATAATAATAGGGACTTGTGACCTTTTGCGAATGACCTCACATACACCATAGCCATCGATTTTAGGGAGCATAATATCTAACAGCACAAGGTCGATTGTATCATCAAATATTGCAATCCCCGCCACGCCGTCAGAAGCGACAGCAACTTCATATCCCGCATCAATCAGATGATTTTTCAATATATCCTGAATGTCAATATTATCTTCGACAATTAAAATCTTCTGCATTGTTCCACCTCCAATTTATAAAATAACATAGTTTTTTGAATTTCTGATGAAGTGCATTATTTCCCTTATGTTTAAGAAACGTCCATCCAACAACAAGAGTTTTTTTGTAACGTAAAAGTGCTAGGTACTCTTACGTTCAATAAAGTAGTTCTGAAAGAAAATTTGCATCCCAGCGCTGAGGTTCGCTCCGACACCAACCTTTTCAAGCTGCCAGAGCAGAAATGTCCCAAGATTTGTGACCGCAGCCACAATCAAAACCAATGTACAAGACAAAACACCTGTGCGTTGCACAGCTTTTTTCTGTGATTCTTGACTTGCAGTAAGCGTCGCTGAATAAACTGTCTTATTCTCCATCGTAAGTAACACCTCCAGAAATATTTTCAGAATCAGACTGATCCATATCGGACTCTGTTCTATTCGTCATTTTACCGTTGGCGTCATACTCCTCGTGGATCTGCTTTCCGTTTTCAAAATAATCTTTCGACAAACCAGTCAAAGTCCCCTTTGCATTATAGATTTCAAGAACTTGTGTTCCATCCTGCTCACTGGTGGCAATACCTCCTGATATAGAAATAGCCGACTGATTCTCCGAAGAAAATCAATAGGCTATATGATAAATTTATTTATGATAAGTTTGTTTATACTATTTCCGTATCATGAACAAATTACGTTAAAACGGCAGTGGAAATTCTCAAAGATATACGCTTTGCCCAGAGTACATAATTACACCAAATGCTCCTCATTGATCAAGAAGATACTGGTATTTTCTTTTGCAATATCAAGCATACGCTGCGTAAAACCACTTTTGCTGAACAGGCCGAAGATAACATCATACCCAGGATATGCCTTACGAATTTCAACTGCACCATCAACTTTCTCTTTCAGTAAAAAATATACGGGAGCATCCACTGGTTTGACATGATACTTACACTCTCCGGCAAATATCCTCTTGTTTTGATTGTCTATTGCCATTACATCAATCTCTGTATCACCGTCATAATCATTCAACCAATAAGAACCGATACGGGACGGAACAAACGGAATTTCTCCTTGTTTGCATACACTTGCAAATATGTCCTTACAGATATCCTCATATGCAAATGCCACGAATTTTTCAATAAAGTCCTTTCGAATCTCATCCAAAACAATTTGCATATTGTCCAGTTCCAACTCACCTTTATAGGGGTAAACATACCGAAACCAGAAACGGATGAAATTGTCTGCGATAAAATACAAGCCTTTTCTTGATTTTTCCGGATTTTTCTCTGTTACCGGAGTTCTCTTTTCAATGAACCCCAAATCCGCAAGTGTCGATAAATACGGTGTCAATGCATGCGTTTCCTGCCCTAGTGCACCAGCAATTTTACCTAATTTGTGGTTTCCGTCTGCTATCGCTTTTATGATAGAAAAGTAGTTCACTGCGGTCATGGATTCACTTTTCAGCAAGAAAAATGGTTCCTCATACAAAAAGCCACTTTTCGATAAAACAACATCCTTTAATTGATCGACCAAATCACTCCCATCCTCAAAAAACTCAAGATACTTTGGAACCCCACCTGTCACAGCGTATTGTTCTACTGCTTTATCAAAAGGCAGTGCAAGCGCATCATAAACATCTGTAAATGGCAATGGAGCCAATCGCATCTGCGCTGTTCTACGTCCATATAAAGGACTATCATACGACAGCGCATGTTTCTGCATCATTCCTATGAGAGATCCGGACAAAATCAGCATCACATTGCTGTCCTTCAGAATCTCATCCCATGCATTCTGCAAAATAGATGGGAACGCTGGGTTGGTCTTCACAAGATACTGAAACTCGTCAATGACCAGCACTTTTTTCTTGTCAGGCTCATAATCAGCAATAACCTGAAACAAATCAAGCCAATCTGTAAATACAGCTTTCTGTAAAAGGCTGTTTTTCGTCATACGAGCAACAACGCCCGCTAAACGTTTCATGCTTTGAGATTCCAATTCTTCTGTTGCAAGAAAGTAGAAGGCTGTTTTCTTTTTTAAGAACTCTTTGATCAATGTTGTCTTTCCTACTCGACGTCGACCGTAAATAACAACGAAGCCGCCATCGCGCTCGTATTCTGCATTCAATTTTTCCAATTCCATTTTTCGACCTATGAATTTCATGTCTAAGCCTCCTTATGATAAATTAGTTTATGATAAACTCGTTTATATTATACATTCATTTACCAGGAAGTCAAGGTCGTTCATGGAAATCTGTTTATAATCCAGCTATTTTACAGAACCTCTAAGAAGCGCACAAAGTTATTCTAAGTCGCCACTGTCAAATCGCTTTGATTTTCTTGAGATAGCCCACCGCATCGGTATGACCGCGGAAGTAAATCTGCTGTCGCTCCATATTATCCCACTGACGCACCAGATGCAGGTACTGCGTAAAGGCTGCGTATCCCTCAGCGGTCAATCGGATTTCTCCGCTGCTCTCCAAAAGACCAGTCCGAGTGTAAGAGTGCCAGGTATTCTTACGCATTGAATTTAAATACCATGCCTAAAATTGAAAAATCGCATAATTCTCAGCCACGCAGAAAGTACATTTGCACTACAGACATAAGAGTATCCCACTATTCAATTCTATCTATCCAAGAGAGAGAATCTTTTGGTTTATGAGTGCGAATGCTTTTACCTTTAACTTTGATTTCGTATTTCAGTTCCCCGCCTAATAGGAATTGCCTCACCTTAATCATAAGGTATGGCTTGCCATCGTCTCCTGGCTTCGGTCCTATATCCACATTACTGTATTTTCCACGGAATATACGACAGATCCGAGAAACATCATTGGAATCCACATATGCTTTTTGTAAAAATCCCTTCCGAAGATATGGCTTTATTTCTTTTTGAATCTGGTCAAGATCCACTTTTGTTTTCTCCATAGCATTTTCCTTACCTGTTGATTTCAATTATGCCCTTACAAATTACTTTTTTCATCAATTCTTTGGACATTAAATGAACTCCATAATTTAATTATCGGAAATTTCACAAAGCTGTCTTTATCCTTTTTAGATAATAAAGTGTATTCTTGCATTGCAGGAATCCACTGCTCTAACAAAATATAAATACCAACCCTCCCAATGCGTGGCGTTGATGAATCACTTAGCATTCCCCATAACTCTGTTTGTTCCATAATATTCAATGCTCTTGTTCGTTTAATCACTTGATAATAATTTATTTTTGAAACATATTCATCTATATAGACAGATTTTATAAGCCATGAAGCAAAATCATGAGCCACAGTCAAAAAATCATCTCTTCCAGACTGATCATAGGCATCCAAAAGCTCTAATAAAAACCAATTTGCTCTTTCATATATTTCGCGATTCTTTATTGCCTGAAAAGAAGGTAACAAAACTTCTGTTCGGATATTACTAAGAGTAATCATATCCTTCGCCTGGATTATTGAATACTGAGAAGTGGGGATCATTTCTCCATTTTCATTTTCAAAGGCTACCTTTTGCTCTTTTGTAAAAAAATCATAAATTCTATACGAGCCTTCATTCTCTTTGCTCTGCTCAAATACTAACGCAAACTTTAAAGGTCCAATATCTATAGTGGCTACGAACGGAATATCCTTTCTCAAATTTCTTACTTCTTCACCGTCAACAAATGCAATTGATAACCTATTTAAATTTCTTAAATTTTCTTCACTCAGTTCGTCAATATTTAGATCCGAATCACAATGTAATATATCTAATGACTGAACTGCCCTGCAGTAAAATTCTAATCTTTGATTTTCCTGTTCTCTATCAAAATTATTGAAATTCCCAGCTTCAAAGTGCATCGGAAAAACTGCACCATTAATTTCAAACTGGCCTGCATCTAAGCATGCCAAAAAGAATTTTAAATCTTTCGCAATTATCCTCAATTTATTTGAGTTTTCATAATTGATCTTACATGCAGATTCATCTTTCGGAAACGTGATTTGAAAAGAGCTTCCAATTTTAACAGTAGTTTCCTTCTTGCTTTTAATTCGTGAATAGCCATCATAAAACTTAATTCCATTTACAGTTACTGGTTGAGACACATCTTCTTTTGTATATAAACTCTGAGAAAGCATCTCTAAAGGTTGAGGAATAGTAGTTCCCTTAATCTTTGCATACATATAAACTTCACTATTTAGAAGAACTTCAATAGGATCTTTTTCTCCCATTGCCGATAAAGGAATTGTGATACTTTCTATCAATCCCCCTTTTTCGAGCTCATCTAAAGAATATAGCTTTACATCCAAAATACTTTTTTGTTTTTGGCAATTTTGAAGGCAACTTAAAAAAACTGATCCTCGTTTATTGATATCAGCTGGCAGCTCATTTAACTCAACAGTTTTTGTTTTTTGGTCACCTGCCTGAGCTAATATCATTCGCAATTTTACAGGTACCAATTGGGCGTAATAGATTTTATTTGACATTCCGTCACTGGATACATAGACAACAAATAACATACAGCCACCATCATATAGATAGTTTTTCAAATCTGCTGTCTCCATTGAAAATGTGATTTTTTCTTTTAAAAAATCATTATTTTCTGTTCCCTTTACCTGAACGGGTAATCTTCCCTTTAAGTTGTCCTTTGTTTTGGAACTACTGTTATATATGTAGACATTTCCATCCCAGCTCGGTTCTTTATCATTGTCTGGAATGAATTGATCTAATATAGGACAGATAACAATACTATTTCTGACTGCATTCACAGAAAGTGTTTCAATTGCTTTTGAATCCAACATACATCTCCCCTCCATTCACTTACATTGTTCTGCTATTCCACCATGAGACATATTTCAATCACTCTACGCCTAACGCCTTAAATACCGCATCTTCCGCACTGTTATAGAAGATGATCTGGAAGCTTCCCATAAGTTCCGGAAGTACAGTTCCAAGGTCTGCTGCAGATGTAATCGGAAGTAGCACCTTCTTTACTCCACTGTCGAGGCACACTTGCAGTGTATTCGCCAACTCATCTACCTTGATCATAGATCCACTGATACTGATTTCTCCTAATACTGCCAGTGTTCCAACCGTCGGTTTTCCTAACGCAATCGAGCAAAGTGCAATCAGTGTCGGAAGTGCCAACCTGTCCGTCATTCCAATTCCCTGCAGATCTTGATATCCGATAATATAATCTTTGGATGTCACACTAATGGATCCGCTGATGCGATTGCTATTCGCTTTTAAGAAGTTAAATGCAGTATTTGTTGCTTCTTTTGCATCTCGGTCACTTCCCAGGCCAGTGCGTTCAAATTTTCCATTGCCTGGCAACATCTGAGACTCTAAGCGGAATACACCAATCATTCCTGATTTTCCTCTGGCAACAGAATAAATCTGTCCAGGATTGCAGATACCTTCCGGAATAAGCTTTCCACCGCCTTGTTCCGGTACGGATACAAACTTCTCTTCAAAAGTTTCGTTATCAATGTAGCTGAAATTCACATCATAGAATTCCATGCCTCCAAGCTTCTTTAATTGCTCTTTTACACGACGGCGCATTTCAAGAGCCACTCGCAGGATTTCTTCGATATCTTCTTTTGCAAACTCTCCATTCGGATAGAGAAGCTTCACATATCCATCTACCATTCTACGGACAGCAATCGTGTCACGCTGATTCAGATTTCTTCCCAAACGGAAGTATTTATCCAAAGCATCTCCGTAACTAGCTTTTCTCAGTTCACGAATAAATTCCGCAAGATAGTCTGTAATGAAGCCATAGTCATTAGTAAAATGATCCGGTCTAAACTTCGGAATCTCCCATCCTGGGTTATAGCAATGCATACGATCTAAGAACGCTGTATCAGTTCCCATCTCTACAGGGAAGGGATCAAACAAACTTGATGTCTTCAGAAGCACATCTACACTCTGATTGATATTTCCAACAAATACCATTGATGCACTTGCTGCTATCTCTTCCTTACCGCGTGCAAAGGATCCGGACGCCATGTAGTCTTTCATGATTTGCACGCCATCTTTATCCTTGAAGTTGATACCGGCAACCTCATCAAATGCTACACAATCCCACATACCGACAAGGCCAACCGTCTTTCTTCCCATGTTATAGAATAGATTCGCAACGGTGGTCTGACCACCGGAGACTAAAATACTATTCGGTGAAATCTCTTTGTAAATATGTGACTTACCAGTACTACGTGGTCCAAGCTCACAGAAATTGAAGTTATTTTCTACGAGTGGCAGCATTCTGGTCAGAAGAAGCCATTTCTCACGATATGTAAATTCATCCGGCTCCATACCTGTAGAGCGAAGCAAAATATCAAGCCATTCTTCCTTCGTAAATGCTTTTCTTCCATCTTTCAGGTCATCCAGATCCACATGCGGCATCTGAATCGGTGTCAGTTTATGGATAGAAATCAACGGTGCATTCTTTTTATTCTTCTTGTTGCCCTCCAAAATAATCTCGGATGCATAATCATTATTATTGTACTCAAGCTGAATAATGCACCAGATACCACCGCACAACAAACGGTCATACTGTGTCGGATACTCGTCACTGATTGGTACTCCGCCTAATCCCAAGTTAGAAAATTCTGCTTCATATTCGTCATACTTCAGATTCAGGTGCACACTCACACGGTCAATGATTGTCATAGATCCTGTCTGACGCAATTTAGAAAGCACCTTTTCAGACTCATCCGGACGCACATAGTTTTCGGACAAGATTCTCTTCACGGTTTCAACACCGGATTGGACGATGTCTTCATCGTCTGAACTACAGTACTGTCCAAGCAAAAATTCCAGTACATATACTGGTACATTTGCACCTTCTTTGATTTTCTTAGTAAGATCCTTACGAACAATCTTGCCATCAAAATTCTGGCGCAATTTACGCTGGATCTGCTCTCTTGTATTATTCTTTTCTTCTAACATGTCCATCTTTTACACCCCGAATCCAAAATCATCCGTAAATGGAAGATCCATAATCACCTGTCTGGAAAGGACTTCCACATTTGTCTTATCATTGATTACCTTGAGGAAATACCTCAGGTTATTGTCATAATTTTTCTTCTTAATATCGAACTTCATTGAAACAATTCGATCCCCTGCTTTGTCTGACTTAGAATCCGCCTTATAAATCACCTCATTAGAGATTATTTCTCCGTCACTGGATACAAAATGGATTCGATATGTAGCAGCCTTTACCAGATCATTTATTGGCTTCTCTTGATAGAAATCAAGGGAAATACGAAGATTCGTTACTTTTCTAACCTCTGTGATTAAATTGATCATGGCGTCTTCTGTATCAACAACACCACGCCGTGTCTTTACATACAATGTCGGAATCAACAATTCCTGTGGAGAAGATCCACCATGAACATAATTCATTCCGCCACCGCATTTAAACACACTCATTCCTTTGGCCAGATTGATATAGCGATCATCATTACTACTGAGCATAGCGCTTAATCTCATGGCATACACACCTAGTCTGGACAAATTACTTTTTGAGATAATGAATCTTCTATCCGCTAAGCCTTCCTTGCCAACCTCATTTTCAAGCTTATCTGTAGCCTCCAAAGTTTTTCTCGTATAGATAAAGCCATGATCTGCTGTTATTAAGAAACGGTATACATTGCCGCTCTTTGAAAGCTTCTTTACCAATTTGAAAATTTCAGAAATGGTATCGTCTACTGCTCTGAACACGGAGTTCTCTGTCTTCATTGCCTCACCGGTAGCATCAATACGATTGTGATATACATAAATCACTTCTTTTCCGGATGTAAAAGCACGAAGTTCTGTCGTTTTCATTCCATTAATGGAATCAAAATCGATTGCAGCGGAGTTTGCATTTGCAGACTGAAGAATCTGCTCTCTCTGCATAGTAGTGGCACAAGGCTTCCCATCAATCAAAATCTTATGCGAATCATCATCTGCCATCTCAATGCTCTTATGTGGTAGTAATTCTGCCATACCAACAGCTGTTACCGCAGGAAGTGTTCCCATCTTCACCTTCATCTGAACGGTGCAGTTCTGATCTTCTGCAAATACTTCCTCCAATTCCTTTGCCGCTTCAAAACGGAAGGCATCGGAAATAATGACTACAACCTTTTCCTTAATTAGTCTTACCTCATCTGAGTAGAAATGCCTCTGGAGTGGAATGATTTTCTGCAGATTATTGTTCTCAAAAGCTGTACTCCACGCAAATACTGATTTCTCCAAGTATTCCGTTGTGTAAATGTTCTGGATCAGCTCACGTACTTTTTCAAATGGGGTCGTGTTCTCAATACAGTCATACGCAGCGATAAAATGACGATATTCTGTATCAATGCGATAATTTTTATCTACATACGCATTAATCTGATCTTTCAATGCATCCTCAGCAGCAAATCCTGTTGCATCCAGTAACTGTCTTGCTGCACGGATTGCCTTATACTCTGGTTCAAAAGCACGATGAAAGTGCTGCTTCTCCCTAAGAGTGCAAAGAGCCGTGATGCTATACCCATTCAGTGCTGCATTCTTATCTTCTGCGAGAATGCGTTCGATCATCCAGTGCAGAATTGCATGGTCGATTGTTCTGAATGAACCAACGCTTATCAACGATTCCAGAGGAATCACCATCAAAGCCTTAGATACATTCAATTTTTCGGCAACCAGATCAGACAATTCATCAAAACATTCCTGATAGATCACATTGTTCATCATGTTCTCAAGAAGAACTGTGATGTTGCTTGCCTGCCGTTTCATGCGATCCTGCATGAAGATCTTCCATTCTTTTGGCGCAACTTCCAAATCCTCGTGGAAGGTATACACAGCAAACAACGACATGACAAGTTTCAATAGACTAGGCTTTGAGTCATCATATCCAAATCTGCTGTCAGCTAATTTCCAGAACGCATCCTCAAGTCCAAATTTAGACAGATCCGCTATAATCTGCTGCTGTTCAATATCTCCTGCAGAAAATACCGCATAGAAAAGATCATCTACCGTCGTATTACGTGCATTTGCAACAACACACATTGCAATCAACATCACCAGATCTTCATCTGCTGATGTCGTGTCAAAATCATGGGAGCGTTCAATAAACGCATTGATACGCTCGTTACCAGCTTTACGCTGTGCTGCAGTAACCTTTGCCTTCTCAGCATTAAAGAATCCCTTCAATCCTTCAAATGTACTGCGAAGCCTTGCCGGAAGCCTTACCTCCGCAGCAATCAAGGAAAGCTTATCAGCATAAAATTCTCTCGAATACAATAGCGTGTCTTCTAGATGATTCTTGGACACATCCGGCTTTTCAAACGGTGCATAGATTAAAAATCTACTATCTGGTTCTTCATGCTCTAACAACATCTTCACACGGAATGCATTCTGCTCCGATAAATGCACAATCTGAACTCCAGGGAGATTCAGCTGATCAACCTCATCTTCAAAGGAGCTTTCTGCATCATACCAGAAAACCATTCTCTGTCCGCTTTGATATTCTGTATTTAACTTTTTCTCAATCTCCTGAAGATTCAGTTCGTCCATCTGATACTACCCACTTTCCGTTCTTTTTCGATCCTTGTCTGGAGACAATTTCCTTCTTCTGTAAGGAAGTAAACAAACGCTTTACTTTTGCAAGCGATAAACCTGTTCCTTCTGCGACCAATTCTTTTGTTGCCGAAGGATTCTTTTGAATAAAGTCAATAATTGTTTTTTCATCTTCATTTAACGGCTCGTTTATCGTCTCATTTAATGGTTCATTATTTGAGCCTTTATTTGAGCCATTACCTAATGAATAGTCAAAAGAATATGCATCATCTAATGGTACACAAATCCGGAACACATCGCCTTCCTTGAATTCCGGATCTTTTCCAGAATAACATTTGCTGTATTTAAACAGCTTTCTTGTACCTGAGCCAAGATTATCTGCCAACCCAATCGTTCGGAAAAACTTTGCAATAATCGGATTTTTCGGATTCGGCTCTAGATTATCCGGTGTGATAAACCAGTCTCCTGTCGCTCTATTAGCGTTCTCCACATACATCTGATCCTTTTCGATGACAAACTTTGCCATGTAGGAACTTGTGTATTCTCGATGCATGAGGGTGTTACTGATCATCTCTCTTGCAATGATATTCCGAAGACTAACACGGTTGACATCCTCTAGGAAGAACTTATCCAAGAGATGCTTCTTTGCAAACTCCATCAATCGATCATAGCTTTCTATCAGATTGGTCTGTACCACCTCTCTGTCATCGTAACGATCTATATTCACCTTACGAAGCAGTGCATCTGTCAGATATGCCGGACAGACATCTAATATTGTCGTATCTTTTCCCAATAACATAATTCCCGCAAGATTGATTCCTGTTTCGCCGGTAGCACGATCTGCGCCGTACAGACCTGCACTTTTGAGAAGATCCTGATCGGACATCTCCTGCCATGGATGCGTGCCTCCTGCATTATTCACTGCCATCTGTCGCACTCTTGGTAAGAGATCCATTCTCAAATCATCCATTGTGACATACGGATAGATCTTCTTCTCAGTAAAAATATTCTGCTTACGAATATACATCTGTGCAATTTGTGCAGTTGCAGTTACCTTCACATCTGCATCATCCACACGATCATAGATTACCTTCTTATAACTGTGAACCTCTGCACTTGGCGGTACATGTACGTGAATGATGGTCTTTCCATCCTCTGTTTTCACGATTTCCGGTGCCAAGTAGATTGTCGGAGAAAAGACTAACGGATTACTGATCTGCTTGATAAAATTCTTAATCATATCCGGTGCGGCTTTCTCTGGCAGTCCACAGACCCATCCATCATTCAGAACTCCAAGGAATAAATCTCCACCAAAACGATTCAAAAATGAACAAACAGACTCGTAGACATCACTTTCGATACCATTACCACATCGCTTAAACTCAACAGCTATGGTCTCTCCAATTTCAAGAATAGAATGTAATGTTTTTAAATCCATAGTCTTCTCCTTTCTACTGCTTAACGGCTCTTTAATGGTTCACAAACCGAGCCGTTAAAGAGTTTTTATTTGATTGGTGCTAAGATCTTAAACTGAGTTCCATTACGGTCTGTCTGCACCTTCTCATAATTCACTTTGACTCCATCATCCAGATCAATATCAATATGTTCATTTGTCATATGATCCAGACTTTCGTCGTATTCTTTAATCTCAGCAATCTGCTTCAACAGATGATCTCTTCTCTGTTCTTCCACTGCCTGCTGCCGTTTATCCGTCATATGCTCAAGCATTGCATCAATGGCACGTACTTCTATTTCATATTTTTCCTGAATCTTATGAAGATATACCAGTACACGACCGATGGAGTTCTTATCCCAGCGATGCATATAAACAAGAGCCTTAAAGCCATTCTGCTTTCCACTATCAAAAAGCCAATAAATCGGACGCTTCTGATAGGTCTTGCAATGATCCTTGAAGAAATCATTCAAGAAATAATTACGGATAACTTCTCTGCTTGTCGCTCCCTTGCCTCCAAGTGCATTAGCAATAAAATCAAGGTTAGTTTCCAACGATTTCTCGCCATATACAATCTTTAAAAACTCACAAAGACGTTCCACAATATCATCATCCATGTACTTATGATCGGTAATTGGAATGACATTATCTTCATCCGGCAAGAAATTTGAATACTTTGTTTCATCCCATTCTCCACCGGCATATGCAAGACCTTCTGTACTAAGAGAATAGCGGCCAAACATGCATCCGACGGCATATGATAATAAAGATACAACTTCATCTTGCTTAGTTCTCACATAGGGACTACTTTGCATAGATTCCGGTATCTCTTTCTTATTATCATATATCCGATGAATAGTTATATCCCTGTCCTCCACGCTAGGTTCCAGTTCATCATTAAGTCCATAAATATTGATAAAAAGACTATTCAATTCTTCTTCACTCGATTTCAACTGAAGAAAACGTTCCTCACAGTCCTGTTTCCATTCCAAGTAGCACTCCGCAAGAGTAACTTTGTTGGTGTTGCTAAAATTGTTGCTATTACTTGTTGCCACACCAATAAGCGGATGCTTAATGAAATCCCATGATTGTTCATATGAATTCCAGTCATATTTAGATAAATCTACTAAACGCTCTACAATTTCCACAACTGTGTCCCTTTTTGTTGAATCAAAAGCAACTGGAATCTTTCCCACTTCACCTGACTCAAATCTGACTGTCGGTGCAATCATTTGAAGAATCTTTAAAACAACCTTACTGTTTAATAATCCAGTCAAATAATCTAAGTCACTTGATCCATTTGATATTATTGACTGTCCCGCATTGCTAAAAATAAAGCCCTCTTTATATCTTCTAAATCCTGTTTTTGCAGAAGAAACTGCAGTCCAGGTAATGCCTTCGCAAAAATAATATTTTTCATTTGTAATCTTCCAATTAAGATTATCTCCTAGTTGTGGGTATACCTTTCTTGTATTGTCTTTTATTTCTTTACCATTATTTTCCCAATTAACAACATAATCATTGTTACCATACCACCTTCTAAAATCGCCACCTTTATGATATGGAATCCATTTGGCAGCAGATTGCTCCACCTCATCAGCACTTTCAAAGCCGAAGCCAATTTTACAGTTATCTACTTCGAACCAAAATCTAAGAAATCTATTATTATCACCTGTTCTCATCCCTATACAAGAGTGCGCAACTTCTTTTATAGAAGGATAAAGAAATGCCTCTCTAAATTTTTTTAGAAACCCAGTATGCGATAGGAGACCCCGGAATAGATGCAAAATCTTCAATGCTAGTACTATAAAAGTATCCACAATCAGAATTTTTAATTGCTTCGCGAACTTTAACTTCCTGTACTTCCATTCCGCCTTTAAAATCTGAGAGTTTAAAATACAATCCATAATCTAATGTACTCGTACCTTTAACACAAATGAACATATTGGCACTGTTGCTTCCTCAAAAGCCGAATATTCCATTTGTATAAGCGACATAATTGACTTGTTTTCTAAAATATACTTTCTCAAATTTTCATATATCTTTATAAACATCCAAACAAACGGAGTCATGTATCCCATGTATCCTTGGGCAATACACAAGTCAAAATTCCGATATATAAATACGCTAAATAAATCTCCCGAATATGCCTTATAGTGTTCTGTAACAAATTTTTTCAGCTTACCTCCATCTTGTTTAAATAAGGCGGATTGGTAGTTAACTGATACATACTTTTTTTGAAAGAACCTTTGCCTGCTTCGCCAGTGCGCAAACCTCAGGTAGCACATCCATCCGCCACTGATAAACATCAATATCATATTCCGCATTATTCATACAATCATCGAGATAATTTAGGAATCCATCGTAATCTTTTTCCTCTACTGAAACTAAAGAACCTAATTCCTTTGCATCCTTAAATGTATGAATCAGATACTGTCCGATCTTATTCATTTCCTTATCTGGAGTAATTTTTTCGTTCATAAAAGTATCAATTCCGTTGCTTTCCTGAATTGCAAGCACGTTTGGTTCAATTCCACGCGTAAGGAATCTTCCATCATAGCTTCTCGCCTTCATCATGACTGCAAAATAGGCAAGCTGTGTGCATCGATCATCAATATCAAGACCATATAAGTTGTTCTCTACAATAGATCTTGCTGCTTCACGGTCAGAGTATCCCCGTTCGCGATAAATCTCCATGAGCACATCAAATGCATACACAAGAATATGACCGCTTCCCATACAGTCGTCCAAGAACGTCATTTCTTCTGGTGTAACATCTTCATCAATGTATGTAATATCTCCATTATTCGGCTTTACAAAAAACTCAAGTTTGTCTGCAAGATTACTCTCTGGATGGCGTTCGATCCAATAGCGTCCCAAAGAGTTATCCACCATGTAACGAACAACCCAGTCTGTTGTAAACAGCTGTGTTGCTGCTGGAATGTCTTCTTTTTTGACAGTTCCTTTATTGATATTGACTACCTGATTATGCTTTTCAGCAATATAGTACTGGTACATCCATCCGATGATCTGTACCTGATCTTTCCAGTCCTCTTCTTCAATATCATGAACAAGCTTATATACAAACCCATCCTTCTCTACAAATCCCAGGCGAAGGAAGAATTCTGATGCATCCCCTGCTTCTTCAAAGAGTCCAGGAAGGGCCTCCGCCAACTGATTGCAACGCTTTAAAAGCAGGAATCTAAACAGATTATCTGCCTTGTTATGGTCCATCCAATCATTGATCTGTGCGCTTTCCTTTTCTGTGAATTCCAAGTCAGAGCCAAACGGTCTGCTTACGATATCCGGATCCTGTTTTCCTTCCTGTACAGAGGAAAGCATTCTAAGGCCGTCAGAGAAGTAGTCATTCACTTCCATGTAACGGATTGCAATCAGACGATTGAACCATTCGGATGCCGTATTTTCAATCAGGCTATCATAGGCGATCTGATATCCGGATTCTTTGGCGTGCTGTTCCAGTTTAGACACAATACGCCTTCGCATCTCAATTTCTCTTCCCTGCAGCTTTACAGGTTCGCTGGACGCTACATCAAAATACTGGATGTCTGATGTTGATGCCGGAAGTGGGGACGCAATGCCACTTTCAGTAATGCCCATAAAACCAGCTCTTACCTTGATATCACTCTTTAATTTATTTCTTGCCCATATAGCAAAATTCTTGATTGCTGTCTTATCCATTTCCAGCTCCTTATCTTTTCTTACAGATGTAGTCTTACTTCATCACTGTCAGCAAGCTCTGCTTCAATCTGTTTTCTTAAATTATTCAGGTAGTTATCAATATCCGTCGCATTCTTGATATACCAAGTATCCGCAACGATATTGCGTGCCATAACATTCTTAACCTTTGGCTTTTTCAACGGTGGAGTCACTGGAACAACATCCTCGCCACCATTTGTATCAATACTAGAAGGAGTTTGCTGCGGTTCAGGAATACTTGCAAATTCATCCAAGTATTTCTTGCATAAGCTATCTGCTTTGTCCTTGAATCCAAGCATGTCGGAGATGTTTGGCTCATTTGTTGCACGCTCTGAAAGTTCATGGAATTCTCTCTTTACACGTACTTCGTACTTGCTCTGATATTCCTTACCTTCCAGCGCATCCAAAACAATCTTCTGATCCTGCTCAATAACCTGCTTTACCGGTTTCAGTTTTGCATCCAACACCTGATCATAGCTTTCAATAAACTTCTCATATAGATTTGGAAGATCTTTAATTCTTTCATACGGAGAACGATTTGTAATAATGGATCTAATCTGGTCAACAATCCTTGCTAATGTCGCATCCGTAATATGCTCTTTACTGGAATCATAGAACCTAAGTGCACGAAGTCCATAATCATCAAAGATCTTCTTCTGCGTATCACTGTTGTAGAAAGTGCGAACAGGTGCCAGATCTTCTGCCAGCTCCATCAAATCCGCTTTCTGTCTTGAAATTGTGCGGAAGAAAGTTGTCTCGTCAGTGATAGACTCAAACTGTGCAAGAGAACTCTTTACTTCTTCCATAATGGACTTGCCCGGATACTTTGGTTGGTTATGCTGTTCACGAAGCATCCATTCCAGTTCTTTCTTCAAACCATTGGAAGCATCCTTGAAAGTAGACATTACACGGTCTGCATCATCCGATGTTTCAGTACGGTTGAACAATTCCTTAATTACCTTGCGACAATCTGTAACCTGTGCAGGATCAATGATCTCTTTTGCCTTGAATAGAAGCTTATCCTCATACCGACGGTTCGTAAAATAAGTTCCCAGATCATTGGCATCACGGTTAAAGATTGTGATTGGTTCTTTCTCTGCGGTTGCACTAATCTTTCCATCCTTGAAAAGTTTAGCAATGATCCACTTCGTATCCATCTCTGTATATCCGTATGGATCAAGCACAAAATGATCCAGTAAAGATTTCATTGAAATCATGGAATGTATTGAAGTGGTTCTATTGATATACTCAAATGCCTCTCTTACTGCTAAAGAGTTTGGTTCTCCTGCATCTCCAAGCTCCAGTTTTGCCTGATTGTCTGTCTTGAACAAATTCTTGATTGCAATATCATCCTTCGGAGAATCGATATAGGAAAGCTTGTAGTAAATAGTATCTACCAGTCTTCCTAATGCCTCATTGATTCTCACGACCGAATCATGAGACTTGATATCGGTAATGTGCTGTCCATTTACAAATATAGCTGCATTTCCGATTGCTTCCTTTAATGCATCTAATGCAGCTGATCTACTCTTTCCAGCTTCCTGCATCTTGGTATTACGAATAACCGTTGATTTTCCCTTTTGAGGATCAGCAACAGAACGAATATAATCTTCAATCTTGAGTGCATTCTGCATCTCTTTATAATATGGATTGCTATCTACTGGTAGCTTTAAGATAGCTTCCTGGTTTCTTGCAGAAATCATGGAAAGTGTCGTGTCATCTACATTTCCGTCACCAGTTGTTCCCGTATAACGTGGTGTGATAATACGAAGTCCAATCTGATTGTTCTGATTTCCCTTGTTCGAAATGTTATCTAGGAACTGATTGAAGGCAAAGGTATATCTACCGTTGAACTTCGGAACACGGTAACGAGCATTATTGTAGATACTGTCATATACAACCTTCGTGATTGCAGCCATGATGTCACGCTCTGCAATATTACGATCACGAATCTGACGATTAATATCCTGTTCTTCGTCTGTCAAGAACTCGTATGTATCCTGGATCTGTGAAACAAGCAAATTGTTCACAAGCAGCTGTAATGCTTCTGATACTTTCTTTCTAAGTTCTGCCTTATCTTCATGGATATTGGTCATCATGAAGTTCACAATATTATTTTCCGTAAGCGGAATTCCCTGAACATATTTAAGAAGGAACAACACTTTCAATACATTGACCGGGAAACAGTCCTCCTCTTTGTTTGGGTTAATTCTTTCATTCTCCTGCGCACGAAGAATTACAATCGCATGTGTGTGGTCGATAAATTCCACAAGATCATCAAAAAAACGATACAGCGGAACAATCGTACCTTCCTCCTTGTACATCACAGCTTTTGCAGCCTGCTGGAACGCTCCAAGCATAGAACGCTCCCCCTCTGACTGATGACGTCCCGAAGAGCTATTTAAGCGGATTGCATTTAAAATATCTGCAAGCAAATGGAACTGGTACGGTAAGAACGGATATACTTCCGCAAACTCATCTGCACTCTTGTACTTCTTCATCTCACGTCCATTATCTTTGAAGTCTACTGCATTCAAAATGACTGTTTCCTCTGAGTCATACAATGCCTTCAAGGTCATGGTTCCCGCTTCATTTTTCTTTAAAATTCTTTCACGAATAACTTCATCCGCATTGACGGAAGTCAGTGACAATCTTGTCTTAAAACGTCCCTGAATCTTAGAGAAGTCATTCTTGCTTTCTGCTGTGACATCCATATTGGCTGTCATGGAATCAATATCTTCCTGTGCAGTTACGATAATCCATGCTTTACCATGGCAACGGACACCAAGTTCTTCTGTCATAGTCTGTAAGTTCAGCATCAATTTAGAATCGGTACTAATAAACTGACCGATTTCATCCACCAAGAAAACAACTCTCTTGCCAGATCTTTCAATGTACTGATGAACACGCTCAGCAAAATCTTCGATAGCAATCTGATAATTCTGAGTCGTAGACTCCTTTACCCAAAGTTTTGCATTCTCCTCATCCATGTATCCCATCTCAACAAGAGTCTTCTCTACTCGTCCCCGAATGACACGGAACTTATTTCTTACTTCTTTCCACTCCTGTCCATGTAAGCGGCGAAATGTATCCTGGAACAGCTCATACTTTCCCTCTTCATCCAATTGTCTCTCAAGATCAGCAAGTGCCGGATTCGCTCCGTCATAACCAAGCTTCTCATTAAATACACGATTAAAAACAGTAACGATTGCATTACTGTCAGACTTTGCGGTAGATGTACTCTTAGAATCCACATTAAACAGAATCGCCTGCGTTGGTGTATGAGAAGCACGCTCCATGTTGGCATAGATAGTCGGATCCACTTGAATATTGTCTTTATTCTTGAAGTATTCATTTGCATGTTTTCCATCAACAAGCGTATCGTCAAGAACATAAGATAATATCTTTAAGAAATGAGATTTACCACTTCCAAAGAAACCGGAAATCCAAACTCCAATATTATCCGTCGACGTATCTATGCTCGCCGTGTAATTATCAAAGAACTCACGGAAATGCTTCGTCAGTTCTCGTGTTACAACGTACTCATCCAGTTCTGTTTTTTTATCTTCATTCTCTATATGTCCAACCTTGATAACGCCAGAAATAGGACGATCAATGTCCTTTAAAAACATCTTTTCAATCTTCATGTTCTGCTTCCTCTCTTATCTGTCAACTATCGGAAATGCTCTGTAGTAATTCTCGTTCTGATCGTTGGCTGCCTCTCCAAAAATATTGAGGGAGTCGCCATTGTATCTTCCTGGGAAGAACAAAATTACCGGACAATGATCCATCACCTGATGCAAATTATTGAGTATCTTGTGTGACCGTAAAATCGGATAACTCTTTCCTACGCCCGTAAGAAACACCACCGAGTCATCTGGTGTGTTGTCCATAATGTAGCGAATAATCAAACTGTCCTTGTCATCAAAGCGAAGCACATCTGAAATGCTCTGGAACACATAATCCGTTCCTTCCTCTTCTTCCAGATCCTTTAAATCTTCCAGGACTCCTTCCTCTTCCAATAACTGAAGAATCAACTCATAAAGATCAAATATCTTCAACTGATATCCAAATTTCAAAACTGTATTTGAGCTGCCTAAACTATTCACTCGTTCTCGAACGACAAGTTCCTGATTCGGATCATAGTCGAATACATAGTATCCAACTTCTCCCCCCAGTCCCGTGTTTGTCCGAAAGGACTCCTGCCTCATTTTTTCTTCTAAGATATCCAGTCTTTCTTCTATCGTTTTCATACACTTTCTCCTGCTAAGATTTTGTAAATTGGCAATAATCCTTCATCTATTAAAAAAGTTTTCATCGCATCACTAATGATTGGACGAACGACTTCTCGTGTTGTTCCAGTCTTAGATATAAACTCTGCTTCCTTCAAGATATACTTATAGTTGTCTCGAACTTTTATCACTGCTGCATCTGACCATTTTGCGATCCGTTCGTCTGATTCCTGTAATCTATGAACAAATCCAACCAGATCACTGTCATGCAATTCATAAACTCCTAAGATCATTTTTTCTTTGAAAATCGCATTCATAAATTCATAAAATGTTCGATCCGTGAGCATGACAAGAACAACACACAGCTGCTTTTGTGCCATCGCATCTTGCGCAGAGAAGAAGCTGAGAAATTCTTCATTCACTGCCTTCAATCGTCTTGCCGTGACAACACGAATGTTATCCGCACGACTTGAAGATGCCGCATTGAAAATATTCTCGTTTTCACTCAGGATTTTAATGTCATCAAGAGACTTTCCCTCTCTTAATAATTCAATGCACTGCTTTGTTTCTCGATACCATAGAAGGTCTTTTGTTCGACAAGCAAAAGGTGCAGATAATACTTTCATTTCGATCATCTACTTCATTCCTCCTCTTTACGCACAGGATTCAATTCTTTTGCTCGTTCCTGCCTCTTTTTATATTCTTCATCTGGAATAATCTCCATAATGTCACCGACATCACATTTCAATGCCAGACAAATTTTATTTAGAACATCAGTGGTAACCCTCTCATCTTTTCCGAGTGCAGCTAACGCATTAGTTGTAATTCCAGACACTTCTCTAAGTTCTGTCTTGTTCATATTTCTATAAATTAGTTGTATCCAAAGCTTTCGATAACTGATTGCCATGATGTCTACCTCACTACTTTACCTATATCTGAAATCATGTCTTCAAATAGCAACTGGGCATAGTAAGCCCATCTCGAATCATTCTATCACATGCAAGTTTATTTTTCAATATTCAGTTGAAGTTATCAATATTTTGTTTTGGCGTAAATCATGCGATCTTTTGAAGCGTTCCTTTTCCGAAAACAGAAAAAGAGCGCCAACTCATTCTTCAAATCTAAAGAATGAGCTAACGCTCTATGTAAGGTACTTATATTCAGTTTTGACAACATGTAACGACACATGACAACAGAACTTTTGGGTATTAAAAAAACCGCAGAAACGTTGAATTTCCGCGGTTTTCTTGAAGTTGTTTGATCTGATTATCTCTTTGAGAACTGTGGAGCACGACGAGCTGCCTTTAAACCTGGCTTCTTTCTTTCCTTCATTCTTGGATCTCTTGTTAAGAAACCTGCCTTCTTCAGAACTGGACGATACTCAGCGTCTGCCTGCAGAAGTGCACGGGAGATACCATGACGGATTGCACCAGCCTGACCTGTTGTTCCACCACCATGAACGTTAACTAAAACGTCAAACTTGTCAGCAGTCTCAGTTGCTGCAAGCGGCTGACGTACAACCATCTTTAAGGTCTCAAGACCAAAGTAGTTGTCAATATTTCTCTTATTGATGGTGATATTACCAGTACCTGGTACTAAATATACTCTGGCAATACTGCTCTTTCTTCTACCTGTTCCATAAAACTTTGTCTTAGCCACTGTGATTTCCTCCTTACACTACCTATTAGAATGTCAATACTTCTGGCTTCTGTGCTGCGTGCGGATGCTCTGCTCCTGCATATACGTGAAGCTTTGTGTACATCTCTCTGCCCAACGGTCCCTTTGGAAGCATACCTGCTACTGCAAGCTCAACAACCTTCTCTGGCTTCTTCTCGATCATTTCCTTTAAAGTAGCGGTCTTGAAACCACCAACATATGCGGAATGAGTGTGATACAGCTTCTGCTCCATCTTCTTTCCGCTAACTACAATCTTCTCAGCATTGATAACGATTACATAATCACCTGTATCAACGAAAGGTGTGAACTCTGGCTTGTTCTTTCCTCTTAATACCTTAGCAACCTCGGATGCAAGACGACCTAATGTCTGTCCTTCAGCATCTACAACATACCACTTCTTCTCAACTTTTGCAGGATTTGCCATGTAAGTCTTCATTGGTTTCCCTCCTAAATAAATATATCCATTTAACTATACTACATTTATTGTAAGCAGTCTGTCTTTACCGGGGCTTGGCTTAGCCAGACACATACACGCTATCAACTGTGTCTAAACTATATTTAAACACAGCTTCCTTATTATATTACACTCTACCGTGTGTGTCAACTGCTTTTCTTGAATTTTTCAAAAAAAATAAGGTTTTCCGTTACAGTTCTCCCCTCAAATCGTTACTGATTGCCCAGCAGAGCTTTGAGATAACGAAACCAAACCCGATAAAAAGTTCGATTCATATGAATGCCATCATCAAGATAATTTTTCTGGCGCACAATCCAAGTGCTGTCCACATATGTAACATCATTTTCCTGACAGATGCTCCTAAGTTCCTGATCAAACTGTGGTGCCCGCACTAAATCTGCTCGCACCTGTCCAAGCGCATCTGATGGAGACAACAGGCTGCTGACGATAATCTTTACACCTGGTATGGATGCCTTTAGCTGCTGAAGCATCGTTACATAATCTCTCCTGTAATCCGCAATCTCAGTGTAATGATTACAGTCATTTAATCCAGTAAAAATTACAACCTGTTTCGGCAGCGTAGCCGCCACTTCTGGTATCTTCGTGATCAGCACATCAATCGTTGCGCTTCGCTGATACACTATATTTGTCATATCTAAGAAACCGTATTCACCGATTGCCTGTGTCATTGAATCACCAAAAAAGATCGTATTGGCAAAAAGAGTACGCACCGCGACCTGTTCCTCATCAGTAAGATTCGTTACGGTGTCTGCATCAAGCTCTTCGTTCCACTGTGCAATCATTGCATCAAGTGAGGTGCCACTCTCCTGTCCATTTTCTGTCTGAGCCTGTTCTTGGTTCTGGTCTTGTACTTGACTTTCATTCTGGACCAAATCTTGTGTTTCTGCCTGTTCTAGCCCTGCAGCCTGTGTTTGCACCTCTGTCTGCTGCAGTGCTGCCAGCTCACTTGCCGCATCAATCTCTGATTTTGTGCCTAAGTTTTCCACCAGGCTCTTTGCCTCTGCCGTGACCGCTGATTTCTTGATTCGAAAGGTAAATACCAATCCAAGCACCACAAAGGCAAGCAAGAAGCTTCCTAAAATTGACAACGCAATACGAAGAAAACGTGTATATTGTCTCATTCTGCTGCCTCCTCTCCCAAGACAAGTGCAAGTGACGAATCCTTTGCAAAGCTTTGCAAATTGTAGAGAATCAGAAGATCGGTATATTGATTTACGGCGATCTGCATATCAAGATCACTGCTGTAGTAGCGCGGATCGATGATATCAATTTCTGAAAAATATGGAGTCAAAAAGCCAATCATTGCATTCGCATAGGAATCCTTTAATAAAAGCAGTTTTCTTCCACTCTGCGAGCTAGTTTGAATATTCAAGAGTCCATAATTTCCACCTAAAAAGACCTCATATGGATCATTTCCAATGAGTCCCTCTTCTGAGTAAATAGTCGTTGTTGTCGTCTGTGCTTCTTTGTTGGTCACAAGAATTGTTTCCGGCTCCTTTGGCAAATAAAGATCAATTGTGTCTTTTGTTCCTGAATAAAAACCACTCGAAGACATCATAGTTCCCTGAAACTTGGCGTGAACAGTGTATGCCTCAAAATCATCTTCTTCATAGGGAATATCCATCTGCTTTGCAAGCTCTTTAAATGCAGCACTTGCACCATACGTTGTCCAATGGTGATCGGTTCGATAATAAATCTGATTAGTCTTTGCTGCCTCTGCCAATTCATCTGCACAGTCAACAACTATAACATTGGGTAACTCTGAGATTTTCGAGGTTGAAAGCCAGCTCTCATACCAGCTCTTTTCGTCCCCCTGCGGTGCACCTGAAGGCAAGAGATCTTTTAAAATCCATGATGCTGTCGGTACAAGCATGACATAGCTTTGAAGTTGTGAATTGCGTTCTAAAAATGAATTCAAAATCTTCTGCTTTTCCTGATCCTCTTTATCAATTTCACTCTTTTCAAAACCTTGAATCAGATACCCATCCTTGCCTCGATAGATTCCATTTTGATAATCAATTCCAAGGATGCGGTTTTGCAAAGAATTTAAATAGACCCAAATGTCTCTTGCCGGATATTGATCCGCCAGGTAGCTTTCTACCTCATTTGAAAAAGTTCCATCAACAATTCCCTCATAGGAAAGCTTAGGACGCTGAGCAAGATTTCTACGCTCAGATGCAGAAAAACGTCTGGTCGGCCAGAACAGGCTGACGACACTCAAAAGCAAAAGCAGCAATACGCTGGTAAATGCCAGCAAGCAAAAATAAAAGCCTTTTCTTTTGCGAATTTCTTTTGTGTTCAAAGCAAACCTCCTTAGAATCTGAAATATAAAAAATGGATTATATGTCTGGTAGACAAGCGCTGCAATACAAAGTAAAAATAAAAACACTCGAACTGCTGCGCTTACCTTTGGGTAACGTACAAAAATCTGCTCGCCGAGCTGGTGCATAATCGGCGTGGAAAAGAGAACACCAAGCACCAATAAAACAATACTTGTGCGCAGAAAATATCCTGCCGTTGCGTTAAAAAAGGAAACTTTGCCTATGCCAAACATCATACAAAAATATTGTCCAAGTGAAGCAAAGCTTGTATTTGCAAACAACATCCAGCCAATCACTACGGCAATGAGTGTAAATGTATGACCAATCACCTTATGCTTTTTTAAAAATCCGCCAATCAAATACTTTTCGATGATAAGCAACACACCATAGTAAAGCCCCCAAAGCAAAAAGTTAATGCCTGCGCCGTGCCATACACCAGTTAGTCCCCAAACAATCAGCAAGTTTCGGATATGCTTTGCAGTTGTCACGCGATTCCCGCCAAGCGGAATGTACACGTACTCGCGAAACCAGGTTCCAAGTGTCATATGCCATCTGCGCCAGAAATCGGTTATGCTTTCGGCGATATATGGATAATTGAAATTCTGTGGAAAACGAAAACCAAACATTCTTCCCAGACCAATTGCCATATCCGAGTAACCGCTAAAATCGTAATAAATCTGCAGCGTATATAAAATGGCGCCGATCCATGCTGTCACAATAGACGACTGCACATTGCTTAGCGCTTGAATACGCACAAAAATCTGACCCAACAAATTGGCAAACAATACCTTCTTCACCATACCTCGAATAAAAAACTCACAGCCAACGCCAAAGCCTGCAATCGTTACCTTTCGGCTTCTAATCTGCTGCTCCACGTCCTCGTACCGCACGATTGGACCAGCGATCAGCTGCGGAAACATTGCAATATAGAGGGCAAAGTTAATCAGATTATTCTGTGCCCTTGTCGTTCCGCGATACACATCGACCAGATAAGAAATCGCCTGAAATGTATAAAATGAAATACCAATCGGAAGTGCAATCTTTACAACTGGAATGAGGGACGGCAGCATTGTATGAAGTGTCCGCGAGATCCCGGAAACGTATTTAAAAATACCAAGTATCAGCACATTCCATAAAACTGCAAAGCCCAAGTTCCAGACACGCATTTTTGACTGTGATGCTCTGTCTGCTTCTATAATGCGTCCAAAAACATAATTGATACCGATACTTAAAAGCATAAGAAGAATATTTCTCGGTTCTCCCCATGCATAAAAGAATAAACTTGCGATTAAAAGAATTGCATTTTTCATCTGCTTGGGACTAAGCATGTACACCAAAACCACAACAGGCAGAAATGCAAATAAAAAAGTCATACTTGAAAATACCATTGTTATCTTCTTCTCCTATTTGTGATTTTATTTGGCTGTCGCATCTGCAAATGCCTCTCTTGCCAGTGAGCTTTCCTTTGATACAATAAACAACATATAGTGGCCATAAGTGATTGTCATTGCATTGTTAATCAGCTCCATCTGATCGACACCATAGCCCTCAAAGCATGACTTTTGGTATTCGATTCGTTTTTGAATTGCTTCTTCTACTGACTCTTTCTGACTAGTATCTTTTAAATTGACTAACAAAAGCTCTGCCGCTTCCATATTGGAGTCTGGTCCATAGTAGACAAGTCCATTAAATGCATTGGCTTCCAAGCCAAACCGCTCTTTTACAACCATATCGCTCTCTGACACGACTGTATCTGGCATCAGCTCAACTAAATTTTGCGCCACTGTGTTTACATCGATTTCTCGATATTCTTTTTCCCTTGTAAGCAACCACACACAGAAAAGTAAGGCTATCAATGAGATCGCCTGAAAAAAATAAATAGATAGTTGTCTTGCTTTATTACCTGTTTTCTTGCTTATCGTATCGTTTTCCTTACTGTTTGTTCTCTTGTTCATAAAGATCCCTTTTTTTGTCTCTTGTCGTGTACCAAGTAGAGAGCATTTTCTCTTTCTGATAGCCCAAACGCTCATATAAGTAAATCGCCGGATTGCTATCTGCACATATCATGCTAAGTTTCTCATAACCATTCTCTGCTGCAAGCTGTTCAAACATCAAAAGACCTTCCTTGCCAATTCCTTGATTTCTGAAAGCTTCGCTTACGCCAAGACTTTCCAGCTCAAAAAATTCTTCGCCTGTCTCTTCGTTTTTGATCTTCTTTGCAGAAAAAAAACCTACCTGCGCATCACCTTTACAAAGTGAAAAACATCGTTCTCCCTCTGCAATATCCAAAAGCAGCTGCTTTGATGTTCTTTTTACACCACCTGGAACCTGCTTGAAGCATTCATTTTCAAGATTACAGTATTCCTCAACAAGTTCGCTGTCGTTAGTATCTAACGATACCGCTTGAATTGCCACTCCATTTGTTTTTGAATCTACCTTCGTTGTCTTGGCAAGCTTCCACTGGTTGTAACTGGTATCAAATGAGAAATACTCAGCCTGATATCCAATCTTTAAATGACCCGTATTGTCTCTCACATGGATCTGCGCAGCTCCATTTCGGGATGCCTGCTTGACAAGACGCACTAGAAGCCTTTCAAAATCGCATTCATCGCAAGCATAAATTTGGATGTATGCTTTTCCGAAACTTTCGATTTCGCCCTGATTGACACGGTAGGACCAATGCTCATTCTCCTCACGGATTACAGCCGGAAGCGTCTCTTCCTCGATGGAAATCAGCGTCAGTCCCTCTGCCGGTGCCTTTGGACCCGCCTTGCTTCTATCTCGTGCTTCAAGCGCCTCTTTGATCTGTTCTGGCTTCCAGAAACCGCAGCCCACCTTTACTAAACTGCCCACAATAATGCGCACCATATTGTAGAGAAATCCATTTCCGCTGATGCGAATGTCAATGCGGTCGTCTTCATTCTTTTTTATTGTAATCGAATAAATACGACGAACTGTATCCTCTACCTGTGTACGAATCGAGCAAAAGCTCTTAAAATCATGCTCACCGACAAGGTACTGCGCTGCTTCTCTCATCTTGTCCACGTCAAGCGCATAATAATAAAAATAGGAATTTAAACGCTGATCAGGCAGCGGCACTCTTCTGTTTAAAATGCGATACTCGTAAGTCTTTCTTGTATTGCGCTTTCGCGGATGATAATCTGGTGCCACCTCGCAGGACTCCTGAATTACGATATCCTTTGGCAGACGCTGATTAAGCGCGATACAGATTTTGTCAGCCGGCATACGCGCATGGGTATCAAACACCGCAATGTTGCCTCTTGCATGAACACCAGAGTCGGTTCTACTGGCACCGATCACCTCTATCGGCTCATTTAGCAGCTTGGACAGCTCACGGTTTAATACTTCCTCGATACAGATGCCATTTGGCTGCTTCTGCCATCCACAGTAATTCGTTCCATCATAGGCAACGACCATTTTTACTCGCTTTGTCATTCTATTTCTCACTCTCAAAACTTATTTGGAAAAATCTATTTTCTTATCTGCTTACTTCCACATCACTGCTAACGCAACCATAACCACCATGTATAAGAGCAGGCAGCCATATGCTTTCTTATCAATCGCTGCATATTTTAACGGCTTCATTTTTGTACGGTTCTCATCTCCATGATAGCATCTTGCTTCCATCGCCATTGCAAGATCGGATGCACGGCGAAATGCTGAGATAAAAAGCGGTACAAGAAGCGGCACCATCGCTTTGGCTTTTTTTATAAAACCGCCGCTCTCAAAATCGGCTCCTCTGGCTGTCTGCGCCTTCATGATCTTGTCTGTCTCTTCAATCAAAATTGGGATAAAACGAAGTGCAATTGACATGGTCATTGCAATTTCATGCACTGGAATCTTGACCTTTTTTAAGAAACCAAGGCTCTTCTCTAGGCCATCTGTCAGCGCATTTGGCGTTGTCGTAAGTGTCATGATTGATGAGCCAAGAATCAAAAGAATCAAACGTATTCCCATGTATACGGCCTTTTCTAAGCCCTCCCATGTTATATGGCGAAGCAGCCACACATCTATAATACTTGTTCCTGGTGTCAAAAACAGATTAAAAGAAACTGTAATCAAAAGAATAATTACAATACTCTTTAATCCTCTTGCCATAAATTTGAATGGAACAGTTGACAGATGAATCACAGCTGCTAACGCAAACACGGCTAGCAAATAGCAGATCGGTCCATCTGCTGTAAACAGACTAATAATATAGAGCATAGTACCTGCCAGCTTGACACGCGGATCAAGCTTATGAATTATGGAATCTGCCGCATAATATTGTCCTATTGTAATATCTCGAATCATACAGTTTTTTCCTCCGGCTTTCTACGTGATTCAATCTGACTCTTTTGATCTTGATTATTCTGGTCTTTGCTCTTGCAATCCTGTTTTTTCTTTCCATGAAAATACATTAAAAGATTCTTTCTTGCCTCTTGTACAGTAATGGCATTTTCAAAAACAGGGTAGCCTTCACTCTTTAGCCTATGCATCAACTGTGTCACCTGTGGAATCGCAAGACCCATCTTGTGAAGCTCTTTTTCATGTTCAAATACCTTTCGCGGCTTATCATCGAACACAATCTTTCCACCATTTACAACAAGAATACGGCTTGCATATTGTGCCACATCCTCCATGCTGTGTGAGACAAGCACTATTGTGATGCCGCGCTCTTTCTGCAGCTTTGCGATCTGACCTAAGATATCATCTCTTCCCTTTGGATCAAGACCTGCTGTCGGCTCATCTAATATTAAAATCTGTGTATTCATTGCCAACACACCAGCAATTGCCACACGCCTCTTCTGTCCTCCCGACAGCTCAAATGGTGATGCTTCATAAAGTGATTCATCAATTCCTACCATCTTAAGTGCCTCGGTTGCCCTTGCCTTTACTTCATCTTCAATCAATCCCTGATTTTTCGGGCCAAAGCATACATCCTTAAAGACGCTTTCCTCAAACAGCTGATACTCTGGATACTGAAACACAAGACCTACCTTGCTGCGAAGCTCTTTTAACGGATATCCATCCTGCCATATATCTTTTCCATCATAGGTGATTGTTCCGCTTGTCGGCTTCATAAGACCATTTAAATGTTGGATCAGCGTCGACTTTCCGGAACCTGTATGACCAATAATTCCGATAAACTCATTTTTATGAATAGACAAACTCACATCATTTAATGCCGGGAATGACTCTTTGCTGTCCGGGTCATAGACGTGTGTGACATGAGATAACTGCAGCAAAACCTGTTCCTGCTCACTATTCATTGTTTTTGAACAATTATTTTCTGAATAATTTTCTTTTCCTGAAACTTGTGCTCCATGAACAGAAAAATCTACATCGCACACTCGCTTAAACTCATCTGTAAACTCATTGACACTGAGCACACCATCTTTAAATGGCAGGCCGTCCTTCTTTAACTCCCATGCAAGTTCCGTCACCTGCGGCACATCAAGATGATAACGCTTTAACTGCTCTACCTGCGAAAAAATCTCTCGTGGTGTTCCATCATCAACAATTCGACCGCCATCTACGACAACTACGCGGTCAGCATCAATGACCTCTTCCATATAATGGGTGATCAAAATGACTGTGATTTTTTCCTTTTTATTCAATTCATGAACGGTATCAAGAACTTCCTTTCGGCCGCTCGGATCAAGCATAGCAGTCGGTTCATCCATAACAATAATCTGTGGCTTCATCGCCATGATTCCTGCGATTGCAACACGCTGCTTCTGTCCGCCAGACAATTTATTTGGTGACTGCATACGGTATGCTTCCATACCAACAGCCTTTAAACTTTCATTGACACGCTTCCAGATTTCCTCTGTCGGTACGCCCATATTTTCTGGGCCAAATCCGACATCTTCCTCCACAACATTGGCTACAATCTGATTATCTGGATTCTGGAAAACTATACCAGTAGACTGACGAATCTTCCATAAGTTTTTCTCATCGGATGACAACTTGTCCGATATATATACAGTTCCCTCGGTAGGCAGCAGCAAGGCATTTAAATGTTTTGCCAGTGTTGACTTGCCTGAGCCGTTATGACCCAATATTGCAACAAAGCTTCCTTTCTCAATATCAAGAGATACCTGTTCTAGCGCAGTCTTTTCGCCAATCTCTTCACCATTGTCGCCATACTTGCTGAAACGGTGAACTAGATTTTTTATACTGATAATGCCCATCTGTGGCCTCCTCTCTCTAACACTCGATTATCATAGCATGACGCCGCTCGAATTGCAAGCTATGATGCAGTTCACAGGGCGCCATTCACAAAACAAAATAAAGCCATGCAGATACCTGCATGGCTCATCTTCTATTCGTATGGAATTGTTAATGTAATGTTTTAATCTAAGGATTAAACTAACTCTAACAGTACTTCCATTGCGTTGTCACCCTTACGAAGACCGATCTTTACGATACGAGTGTAACCGCCGTTACGGTTAACGTACTTTGGAGCGATCTCATCGAAGAGCTTCTTCGGCATATCTACGGACTTTGTTCCCTTCTTCTTACCAGCGTTGGTAGACGGAACCTCAGTTACTCCGTAGAGAACCTTCATCATCTGTCTTCTTGCATGAAGTCTGGAAGCCTTATCCTTCTGGATTTCCTTCTCTACTTCATCATAAACAGTAACCTTCTTGCCGTTTACTACTTCCTTTACGTTCTTGCCATCAGCGTCCTTGCGGGCAACCTTAGCCTTAACAGTAACGGTCTCGTAGTTATCCTTTTCCTTAACAGCCAGAGCGATAAGTCCTTCAGCAACCTTCTTGACTTCCTTTGCTCTTGCTTCTGTTGTAACAATCTTGCCATTGTAAAGAAGACTTGTAACCTGGCCTCTGATCATGGCCTTTCTCTGGTTAGAAGTTCTTCCAAGCTTTCTGTAACCTGCCACTGTGATTTACCTCCGTTTAACTTACTCTTCACCGGACTTAAAATCCAACCCCAGTTCCTTCAGCTTTGCGTTAACCTCGTCAAGAGATTTCTTACCAAGGTTTCTGACTTTCATCATATCCTCAGCAGTCTTGTTGCAAAGTTCTTCAACTGTGTTGATTCCGGCTCTCTTCAAACAATTGTAGGAACGAACGGACAGCTCCAGTTCATCGATGTTCATCTCGAGAACCTTTTCCTTCTCATTGTTTTCCTTCTCAACCATGACCTCAGCGGACTTGGCGTTCTCGGAAAGATCAATGAACAGATTCAGGTGCTCATTCAGAACCTTTGCAGCCAGGCTGACTGCTTCATCTGGTGCTAACGTACCGTTAGTATATACGTCGAGTGTCAGTTTATCATAATCAGTAACCTGTCCCACACGGGTATTCTCAACAGTCACATTGACTCTCTCGATTGGTGTGTAGATGGAATCTACTGCAATCACGCCGATTGGCAGTTCACTGTTCTTATTCTTCTCTGCACTGATATATCCACGTCCCTTGGTAATGGTAAGCTCCATATAGAGACGGCAATCTTCTCCGCCGCTAAGTGTTGCAATTACCTGGTCCGGATTCATAATTTCAATATCCTGATCAACCTGAATGTCAGCAGCGGTAACAACACCTTCGCCCTCATGCTCGATATAAGCAATCTTTGGCTCGTTTGTCTCGCTGTTGTTCTTGATTTCAAGACTCTTCACATTCATGACGATCTCTGTAACATCTTCTTTCACTCCCGGGATAGAGGAGAACTCGTGAAGCACGCCCTCAATCTTAATCTGACTGACAGCTGCACCCGGAAGCGAAGACAGCATGATTCTTCTTAAGGAATTGCCAAGTGTAATACCATAGCCTCTCTCAAGCGGCTCCACTACAAACTTGCCATATCTGTTATCTTCAGACATCTCCTTAATTTCAATCTTGGGTTTTTCGAAATCAAACACTATTAGCCCCTCCTTATAGGATGCTTTAAGAGAAGCATTCAAATAAAATCAGCTTGTTTAGCAGTAGGCTGCAAAGCTTTGCAAAACCGTTACTGCTAAACAATGAATAATTATTATTTGGAATACAACTCGACAATCAGCATCTCGTCTACCGGAACATCGATCATCTCTCTAGTCGGGATCTGCTTAACAGTTCCACTTAAAGCCTCGATGTTAGCCTCTAACCACTCCGGTACCATTCTGCTGCCTGTTACTGCTACGATGTCCTTATAACGCTGGGAATCCTGAACCTTTTCCTTGATGGAGATTACATCACCAGCCTTGATTAAGTAAGACGGGATGTTTACACAGGAACCGTTTACAAGCACATGCTTGTGGTCAACAATCTGTCTAGCCTCGTCTCTTGTACGAGCGAAACCAAGACGGAAAATAACATTATCTAATCTACGCTCCAGAAGAATCATCAGGTTCTCACCGGTCATACCAGTCTGACGCTCTGCCTTTGCATAATAATTTCTAAAAGGTTTCTCCAAAACACCATAGATAAGCTTTGCCTTCTGCTTTTCACGCATCTGCAGACCGTACTCGCTCATCTTCTTATTAGCTCTCTTAGACTGTCTATTAGACTTCTTGTCATATCCAAGATAAATTGGGTCCATATCAAGAGATCTGCATCTCTTAAGCACTGGAACTCTACTTACTGCCATCTTTAATACCTCCTAATTAAACTCTTCTACGCTTTGGCGGACGACAACCATTGTGCGGAACTGGTGTCACATCCTTGATGCTGGTAACTTCAAGACCACACGCCTGAAGTGCACGGATAGCTGCCTCACGACCTGAACCCGGTCCCTTTACCATAACATCAACGGACTTTAATCCATGTATTAAAGCTGCCTTAGTAGCAGTCTCTGCTGCCATCTGAGCTGCATAAGGAGTAGATTTCCTTGAACCTTTAAATCCAAGACCGCCTGCACTTGCCCAGGATAAAGCGTTTCCCTGGGTATCAGTCAACGTAACAATTGTATTGTTGAAAGATGACTGAATATGGGCCTGTCCACGTTCAACGTTTTTCTTTACACGCTTTTTTGTCACTTTCTTTGCTGACACATTCTTAGCCATTAAACTAACCTACTTTCTTCTTATTTCTCTTTCTCTCTTTACGAGTAGTTATAAGCTGCTATTTACTTAAATTACTTCTTCTTGTTAGCAACTGTCTTCTTAGGACCCTTACGTGTTCTAGCGTTGGTCTTTGTCTTCTGTCCGCGGACAGGAAGGCTCTTTCTGTGACGGATGCCTCTATAGCAACCAATCTCCTGGAGTCTCTTGATATCCATGGCAACTTCTCTTCTTAAGTCACCCTCTACAGTGTACTCTCCATCGATAACGTCACGAATTCTTGCAACTTCCTCGTCAGTCAGATCCTTAACACGGGTATCCGGGTTAACATCTGCTGCAGCAAGAATCTTGTTGGAACTTACTCTACCGATTCCGTAGATGTAAGTCAGACCAATCTCCACACGCTTTTCTCTTGGTAAATCAACGCCTGAAATACGAGCCATGTGTGTTTTGCACCTCCATTTTCACTTTCATAAAATTGAACTTTTTGAAACAACGTTTCCGTGTGTCTCAATTGCCCGGGTCATTAGCCTTGTCTCTGCTTATGCTTCGGGTTCTCACAAATAATGCGGATGATACCCTTTCTCTTAATAACCTTGCACTTTTCGCAGATCGGCTTTACTGATGATCTTACTTTCACAGTATTTTCTCCTTTCTGGAACCACATTGGTAATGGTTTGGGTTGCTTCTATTCTTATTTAAAAACCTAATTAAAGTCCTATTAAAAAGAAAGAAACTTTCACAAAAGTCCGTTTTTTAGTATAGCACAATCAATTCAGATTTCGTCAAGCATATTTTAATTTTTTCAAAATTTTCTTACTTATCTCTCCAAACGATTCTGCCTTTGCCAGGTCATATGGTAGACAGCTCTACTGTTACCTTATCACCCGGAAGGATACGGATATAGTTCATACGAAGCTTTCCGCTGATATGAGCCAGCACCTGATGACCATTATCCAGTTCTACCTGAAACATTGCGTTCGGGAGCTTCTCCAATACTTTGCCTTCCATTTCAAACTTTTCTGCCTTTGACATTACTTTTCAATCCTTTCTTACTTACATGCCTACTGCCATTCTTTTTTGTCCCAATTCGGAAGTGTCAGAATTTCTGGATCTCCCTCCGTAATCAGAACTGTGTTTTCATAATGCGCTGCCAACGAGTTATCATCGGTTACTACCGTCCAGTCATCATCTAATACGCTGACTGCATAATCACCCATCGTGATCATCGGCTCTATAGCCAATGTCATGCCAGGGCGCAGGCGGATTCCTCTTCCAATTGTCTTAAAGTTTGGAATTTGCGGATCTTCATGCAAATGTGTGCCAATGCCATGGCCAACAAGCTCACGCACAACTCCATAACCAAAGCTCTCCGCATATTTCTGAATCGCTGCTGAAATATCATGAAGATGATTTCCTGCTTTTGCATAACGTATTCCTTCAAAGAAACTCTGTCTGGTAACATCAACTAACTGTCTGGCTTCTTTTGAAATCTCGCCAACAGCAAATGTTCTGGCAGCATCAGAATGATATCCTTTATAAATCATTCCCGCATCCAGACTGATAATATCACCTTCTTTTAAAATACGCTTCTTGCTTGGTATTCCATGAACTACAACTTCATTTACAGAAGTACAGATTGAAGCCGGATATCCCTCGTAGTTTTTGAAGTTCGGGATGCATCCGAAATCACGGATGATCTCCTCACCAACCTTGTTGATCTCCCACGTGGAAATACCCGGTTTAATGATCTTTTCCAGCTCATCAAACATAACAGAGAGGTTCTTGCAGGACACTCTCATCAACTCAATTTCTTTTTCTGATTTAATTGAAACAGCCATTTTCTCCTCATTCCTTGCGTAACCCTATACGCACAGACCTGTGGCAGTGTCCCTGCCACAGATCTTCAATGACGAATCCTATTTTCGTCTTGCTTTTCAGCCTTCCAAAACTGCCGTGATATCAGCGAACACGTCTTCCATATCCTTTGTACCATCCACTGTAACCAGCTTTTTCTTTGACTCATAGAAATCAATCAGAGGCTGTGTCTGTGCATGGTATACGTCAAGACGCTTCTGTACGGTTTCAGGCTTGTCGTCACTGCGCAGGATTAATTCGCCGCCGCAGCGATCACAGATGCCTTCTACCTTAGGCGGAATGTGTTCGATATGATAGGTAGCTCCACAGGTTACACAGGCTCTGCGGCCGGACATACGTTTTACAATATTTGCATCCGGAACATCTACATTTATTGCATAGTCAATATCAGTTCCCATCTTCTCAAGTGCAGCCTCTAACGCTTTTGCCTGCGGAATTGTTCTTGGAAATCCATCCAAAATGTATCCATTTGCGCAATCGTCTTTTGACACACGATCTGTTACAAGATCACAAGTAAGCTCATCCGGAACTAACAGTCCCTGATCCATGTACTCCTTTGCCTTCTTGCCTAACTCTGTTCCAGCCTTCAGATTGGCACGGAAAATATCTCCAGTAGAGATATGTGGAATCTGATATTTTGCTGCAATCTTTGCTGCCTGTGTGCCCTTACCTGCACCAGGTGCTCCTAACATGATAATCTTCATATTTCCCTCTCATTCCGCCGCAAAAGCAGCATGCGTTACCGCAATTATAATTATAATCAGAAATATCATAACAGATTTGTGCTTAAAAAGCAAGAAAATCCCCTGCAAAACAGGAGATTTTCTCGTAAAAATACAGTTCACGGGCATTCACCTTGTTCCATTGATTCGTCAAATTCCCATGCAAGCATGGAATTTATCCGAATCTGCTGGAACACGTGAACTGTTTTAGAATATACTCTCGTACTCTCTAGCCACCATCTTGGATTCAATTGATTTTGCCGTCTCTAAAACAACATTTACAATAATGATCAAAGAAGTTCCCATGAAGGAAAGTCTTGTAATATTGAATATACCACTCAAAATGATCGGAAGCAATGCAATGATGGTCAAACCAACAGCACCGATGATGATCAGGTGATTGAGCATGTTGTTTAAGAAATCACTAGTTGGCTTTCCTGGTCTTACACCTGGAATAAAACCACCAGACTTTTTCATATTGTCGGCAATCTCTAATGGATTGAAAGAAATTGATGTATAGAAATAAGCAAAAACGATAAGCAACGCTACATAAACCACAACGCCAATTGAATAGAACGGAAGTGACGGTCTAAACCAGTAGTTTGAGCTTAACATTGCCATAATCTTTCCGCCGATCGTTGTTACATCGATCTGGTAGCCGAAAAATGATCCGATAATCTGTGGCATGGACATAAGTGAGGATGCAAAAATAACAGGCATAACGTTTGCAGTATTCACCTTTACAGGAATATATGTTGAACGTCCGCCTACACTTCTGCGTCCCTGCACCTTCTGCGCATACTGAACCGGAATTCTTCTTTCAGCTGCATTCAGCAGTACCGTAAATCCAAGAATTGCAAGAAGAATTGCAATTACGAAAACTGCAATTAAAATCTGTACAGCGATGCTGCGTCCTGACATAAAGGTTTCATAAATCGTGATCGCATCATCTGGAAGTCTTGAAATAATGTTGTATAACAGGACAACTGAAATACCATTTCCAACACCCTTTTCTGTGATACGCTCACCAACCCACATAAGGAAAGCACTGCCGGCTGTCAGAGTAATTACACATACTACCACATTGTACCAGGTATAATGCTCAAACATTCCGCTTCTGCCAAATCCGATAGACATAGCAGTAGACTGAATCAGAGCAAGACCTACTGTAACATATCTGGTAATCTCTGCGATCTTTTTTTCTTCCTTCCTGACCATCCTGCTGCAGCTCTTCCAGCTTTGGAATTGCAATTGTCAGCAGCTGAATAATAATGGAAGATGTAATATATGGCGAAATGCTCAATGCCAAGATGGAGAAGTTCTCGAAAGAACCACCCGTCATAGCATTGAACAAGTTAAACGCATCGCCGTTGCTTCCATTAAAGAAATCAGCGAAATAATCAGGATCAACGCCCGGAACTGGTAACTGTGAACCAAAACGGATTACCAGGAGCATTAAAAATGTGAATATAAGACGACCTCTTAATTCCTTCATCTTTAACGCATTCTGAAGCGTTTTGAACATTAGATCACCTCTACGTTTCCACCAGCAGCCTCGATCTTAGCCTTAGCTCCCTCAGAGAAAGCGTTTGCCTTAACGGTCAGCTTCTTGGTCAGGTCTCCGTTTCCAAGAATCTTTACAGCATCAAATCTGTTCTTTACTGCACCAGCCTCAACTAAAGTCTGGATGTCAACTACTGCACCATCCTCAAACTTGTTAAGTTTCTCTACGTTAACGTATGCAACGAGCTTTGTATTTCTATTTGTGAAGCCTCTCTTAGGAAGTCTTCTGTATAACGGCATCTGACCACCCTCGAAACCGATTCTTGGTGCTCCAGAACGTGCCTTCTGACCCTTATGGCCCTTACCAGCAGTCTTACCGTTGCCCGAACCATGTCCACGGCCTCTTCTGAAATTACCGCTGTGTACGGAGCCTTCAGCTGCCTTTAAATTAGATAAGTCCATCACGTAACCTCCTCTGAAATTAAATCTCTTCAACCTTTACTAAATGCTTTACATGCCATACCATGCCTCTTACAGCATCGTTATCCGGCAGCTCAACAGTCTTGTTAAGCTTGCGAAGTCCAAGAGCCTCTACGGTTGCTCTCTGCTTTGGGATTGCACCAATCGGGGACTTCACTAATGTGATCTTTAACTTTTCAGCCATTGTATTTCCCTCCTTAGCCGATAATCTCTTCTACAGTCTTACCGCGACGCTTTGCAACTTCCTCCGGGGTCTTCAGAGCAGCCAGACCAGCCAATGTTGCAAGAACAACGTTAGCCTTGTTGCTGGAGCCTAAGGACTTAGTACGGATATTCTCTACGCCTGCGAACTCAAGTACGGAACGAGCTGGACCGCCTGCGATGATACCGGTACCTTCCGGGGACTTCTTCAGAAGTACAGATGCGCTTCCGAACTTTCCAATAAAATCGTGTGGGATACTCTTATTCTCATCAAGCGGAACGGTAATCATGTTCTTCTCAGCTGCCTGCTTACCCTTACGGATTGCCTCCGGGATCTCAGCAGCCTTGCCCATACCAACACCTACATGACCATTCTTGTCTCCAACTACAACCAGAGCGGAGAAACGCATGGTACGTCCACCCTTAACGGTCTTGGATACACGCTTGATAGCAACTACGGTATCAGCTAATTCAAGCTGAGTTGCGTCAATATTTGTACGTTTCATGTGTCTTCTTCCTCCTTGATTAGAATTCCAGACCAGCTTCTCTTGCTGCATCTGCCAGTGCCTGAATCTTACCCTGATAAATGAAGCCACCTCTGTCAAATACAACAGACTTGATTCCAGCTTCCTGAGCCTTCTTTGCAATAACAGTTCCTAAATATGCAGCTGCTGCTACATCGTTGGTCTTTTCTAATTTTTCCTTAACGTCTTTCTGAAGAGTAGAAGCTGACACTAAGGTTGTCTTTGCTACATCATCAATAATCTGAACATACATATGGTTGTTGCTTCTGAACACTGCCATACGAGGTCTTTCAGGAGTACCGATAATATGTCTGCGCATTCTTCTATGCTTTTCTTCGCGAACCTTTGATCTAGATACCTTACTAACCATTCTTTCTCACTCTCCTTATTTATTTCTTACCGGTCTTACCAACCTTACGTCTGATTGTCTCATCAGCGTACTTGATACCCTTGCCCTTATACGGCTCTGGCTCTCTCTTAGTTCTGATCTCTGCTGCGAACTGACCAACCTTCTCCTTATCAATACCCTTGATAATGATCTTGTTCTGTCCTTCCATAACAGTCTCAATACCTTCTGGATCAGCAATTTCAACCGGGTGAGAATATCCAAGGTTCAGCACGAGCTTCTTGCCCTGCTTAGCTCCTCTATAACCAACACCATTGATCTCAAGAACCTTCTCGAAGCCTGTGCTTACACCAATAACCATGTTATTGATCAGAGTTCTTGTCAGACCATGTAAAGACTTACTCTTCTTTGAATCGTTTGGTCTAGTAACAACTACTTCGCTGCCCTCAACCTTAATTCCTAATTCTGGAGCAAAAGTTCTCTCAAGAGTTCCCTTTGGTCCTTTTACAGTCACCGTGTTATTTTCTGCTACCGTAACAGTTACTCCTGCTGGGATAGCGATCGGCATCCTTCCAATTCGTGACATGCCCATACCTCCTATATATGTGGATTCTATTTAAATGCATGGCAGTATGGCAACCTAATTGCTGCCACTTGCCTTATGCGATAATTTCGCTCGCTTATTACCAAACGAACGCTAATACCTCTCCGCCTACATTGAGCTTTCTTGCTTCCTTATCGGTCATTACACCCTTATTGGTAGAAACGATTGCGATACCAAGTCCGCCCAGAACATGAGGAAGATCCTCACAATTTGCGTAAACACGAAGGCCTGGCTTGGAAATTTTCTTTAAACCAGTGATAACCTTCTCGTTCTTGTCCTTACCATACTTTAAAACTACATGGATGTTCTTGAAATTACCATCCTCAACTAACTCATACTTCTCAATATATCCCTCGTTAACAAGGATATCTGCGATTGCAACCTTCATCTTGGATGCCGGAATATCTACTGTATCATGCTTTGCAGTATTTGCATTACGGATTCTTGTAAGCATATCTGCAACTGGATCGCTCATTGCCATTGAAGTTTTCCTCCTTATATACTACTCTTCACTGGTTTGTAAGTCTGGCCGGGTAGCCGCACAAAGGCAAAATGCCCTGTGCATATTGCTTACCAGCTTGCCTTCTTAACTCCCGGGATCTCACCCTTATATGCTAATTCACGGAAGCAAATTCTGCAGATGCCGTATTTTCTTAAATAAGCGTGCGGACGTCCGCAAATTCTACAACGGGTATATTCCTGTGTAGAAAACTTTGCTTTCTTGGACTGCTTAATCTTCATAGAAGTCTTTGCCATGGAAATCTCCTCCTAATTATTTTTCAAACGGCATATTAAATAATGTCAGTAAATAACGTGCCTCTTCGTCTGTCTTAGCAGTAGTAACAAAAATGATATCCATACCTCTGGTCTTATCAATCTTGTCATACTCGATCTCAGGGAAGATTAACTGCTCTTTGATACCCAGAGCATAGTTACCTCTGCCATCAAATGAATTAGCGCTTACACCTCTGAAGTCACGTACACGAGGTAAAGCCAGGTTGATCAGACGATCAGCGAACTCATACATCTTGTCTCCGCGAAGAGTGGTCTTGCAGCCGATCGGCATACCCTCTCTGATCTTGAAGTTAGCAACGGACTTCTTAGCCTTTGTTACGATAGCCTTCTGTCCGGTAATGATCTCCATATCCTTTACAGCAGAATCAAGCAGCTTCGCATTTTCCTTAGCTTCGCCAACACCCATATTTACTACGATCTTGTCAAGCTTCGGAACTTCCATGATGTTCTTGTAGCCGAACTTCTTAATCATGGCATCAACCATCTCGTTCTGATACATTTCCTTTAATCTTGCACTCACTGTTTCTTACCTCCTCTCTGTATTAGTCGATAACCTCGCCGGTCTTCTTGTTTACACGAACCTTCTTGCCGTCCTGAACAGAGAAGCCAACTCTTACAGCCTGTCCCTTAGCGCTGTACATTACGTTAGAAAGATCGATCGGAGCTTCCTTCTCGATGATTCCGCCCTGCTGATTAGCTGCGCTTGGCTTGCTGTGCTTTGTTACCATATTAACGCCCTCAACAACAACCTTGTTGTTCTTAGCGTCTACAGAAAGAACCTTGCCTTCCTTTTCTTTATCCTTGCCGGCGATAACCTTAACGGTATCGCCCTTCTTAATCTTGCTAGCCACAGTCGTGATCCTCCTTATAATACTTCCGGAGCCAGAGAAACGATCTTCATGAACTGCTTCTCTCTTAACTCTCTTGCAACTGGTCCAAAAATACGGGTTCCTCTTGGAGTCTTATCCTCCTTGATAATAACTGCTGCGTTCTCATCGAACTTGATATAAGAACCGTCTGCACGATGAACACCCTTTACAGTACGAACAACTACGGCCTTTACAACGTCGCCCTTCTTTACAACACCGCCTGGTGTTGCATCTTTAACGGAAGCAACGATAACATCACCGATATCTGCATATCTTCTTGTAGATCCACCCATAACACGGATGCAAAGGAGCTCCTTTGCTCCGCTGTTATCAGCAACCTTTAATCTGGTTTCCTGCTGAATCATGCCTTACTCCTTCCGTCCTGAAACGATTCAGGATCTATTCATTAACTCACTTGAAAATCGAAAAATTACTTCGCACGCTCGATTACTTCAACCAGTCTCCATCTCTTGTCCTTAGACAGCGGTCTAGTCTCCATAACCTTTACGGTGTCACCGATGTTGCAGGTGTTGTTCTCGTCGTGAGCCTTCAGCTTGTAGGTTCTCTTAACGATCTTACCGATAACCGGGTGCTTTACATTATTCTCAACAGCAACGACAATGGTCTTGTCCATCTTGTTGCTGACAACCTTACCTGTACGGGTCTTTCTCAGATTTCTCTCTTCCATAACCATTCCTTTCGTTGCCATTTAGTTTGCCTTGGCAGCCAAAACAGTCTGAATTCTTGCAATATTCTTGCGAACCTCTTTGATTCTGCTGGTATTATCTAACTGGTTGGTTGCATTCTGGAATCTTAAATTAAAAAGTTCCTTCTTAGCAGCTACTAATTCTTCATTTAACTCTGCGGACGATTTCGCATTAAGTTCTTCTACATACTTATTAATTTTCACTGTTATCACCGCCTTCTAAGTCTGCCTTGGAAACGATCTTACACTTCAGTGGCAACTTGTGTGTTGCAAGACGAAGAGCTTCCTTTGCTGTTGCTTCATCCACACCGCCGATCTCGAAGAGAACGCGGCCTGGCTTTACTACTGCTACCCAATACTCAAGAGCACCCTTTCCGGAACCCATACGAGTCTCAGCCGGCTTTGCGGATACTGGCTTATCTGGGAAAATCTTAATGAATACCTGGCCACCACGCTTGATGTAACGTGTCATGGCAATACGAGCTGCCTCGATCTGGTTGGACTTAATCCAACAAGGCTCGGTAGCAACAATACCGTACTCACCATAGGTGATCGTAGTTCCTCTGTTAGCCTTACCAGCCATAGAACCGCGGAACTGCTTACGACGCTTAACTCTCTTTGGCATTAACATAATTATTTATCGCTCCCTTCCTTGTTAGACTTGGTAGGAAGGACCTCACCCTTGTAGATCCAAACCTTAACACCAACCTTACCGTAGGTAGTGTTTGCCTCTGCGAAACCATAATCAATGTCAGCACGCAGAGTCTGCAGCGGGATAGTTCCATCGCTGTAAGTTTCGGTACGGGCCATATCAGCACCGCCCAGACGTCCAGAACAGGTTGTCTTGATACCAAGAGCACCAGACTTCATAGCTCTGCTCATAACGGACTTCATAGCTCTACGGAAAGATACACGGTTCTCAAGCTGTGCAGCAATGTTCTCAGCTACTAAAACAGCTTCCTTATCCGGTCTCTTAACCTCTTTAATATCTACAAAAACCTTCTTGCCATTTACGTACGGAGCAAGCTCGCCCTTTAACTTCTCGATCTCAGCTCCGCCCTTGCCGATTACAATACCCGGCTTAGCAGTGAAGATAATAATCTTAACACGGTCTGATGCACGCTCGATATCGATCTTAGATACACCAGCACTGTATAACTTCTTCTTTAAGAACTTTCTGATATTGTAGTCCTCTACAAGGTTATCAGAAAAATCAGCTTCAGCATACCACTTGGAATTCCAGTCCTTGATGATGCCGACTCTCATGCCATGAGGATTAACTTTCTGTCCCATAGTGCCCTCCTATTATTTCTCGTTCAGAACTACAGTAATGTGGCTTGTTCTCTTTAAGATACGATAAGCTCTACCCTGTGCTCTCGGTTTGATTCTCTTCATGGTAGGTGCCTGGTTAGCGTAGCACTCCTCTACGTAAAGGTTACCTGCCTTCATTCCATTATTGTTCTCTGCGTTTGCTACTGCAGACTCAAGCAGCTTCTTGATTAAAGAAGATGCATATCTCGGATTGTAAGTTACAATACCAAGTGCAGTTGCAACGTCCTTGCCTCTAATGGCATCTAATACAAAACAAGCCTTCTGAACAGAAACTCTTGCATAAGAAAGGGTTGCAGATGGTCTGGTGTCCTTCTGCTCATTTCTTGCTCTCTTAATTTGGGATCTATGTCCTTTTGCCATGACTTGTGTTACCTCCTTTCAAGTATATCCGATTAACGTTTGCTCTTCTTGTCGTCCTTACCGTGACCTTTAAAGGTTCTGGTAGCAACGAATTCGCCCAGCTTATGACCTACCATATCCTCGGTAACATATACCGGAACATGCTTTCTTCCGTCATGAACTGCAATTGTATGTCCAACCATCTGCGGGAAGATTGTAGAACGACGAGACCAGGTCTTAATAACCTGCTTCTGTCCCGCTGCGTTCATAGCGTCTACCTTCTTCAGTAAACTCTCGTCAGCAAATGGTCCTTTCTTTAATGAGCGAGCCATAGGTTTTAACCTCCTTAATTCGATTCAATGTGAGACAAAATTACTTAGATAAAGCTTTTCCGTCTCTTCTTCTTACGATCAGCTTATTGGATGCCTTCTTCTTAGATCTGGTCTTCAGACCCAGTGCAGGCTTACCCCAAGGTGTACACGGACCTGGACGTCCTACCGGAGCACGTCCCTCACCACCACCGTGTGGATGGTCATTCGGGTTCATAACAGAACCGCGGACTGTCGGGCGAATACCCATGTGACGCTTACGTCCAGCCTTACCAATGTTAACCAGAGAGTGCTCTCCGTTACCAACAACACCGATAGTAGCACGGCAGTTGATCGGAACCATTCTCATCTCACCTGATGGAAGTCTTAAGGTAGCATACTTGCCTTCCTTAGCCATCAGCTGAGCAGCAACACCAGCGGAACGTACCATCTGTGCACCAGCACCCGGATACAGCTCAACGTTGTGTACCTCAGTACCAATCGGAATTAAGGATAATGGTAAACAGTTACCAAGTCTAGCCTCTGCATGCTCACCGTTCATGATCTTCTGACCAACCTTAAGTCCCTGAGGAGCTAAGATGTAAGCCTTCTGACCATCTGCGTAGCAGATAAGAGCGATATTAGCTGTTCTGTTCGGATCGTACTCGATAGAAAGAACGGTTGCAGGAATGTTATCCTTGTTGCGCTTGAAATCAATGATTCTATATTTTCTTCTTGAACCGCCGCCATGATGTCTTACGGTAATTTTACCCTGATTATTGCGGCCGGAGTTCTTCTTTAAAGATACTGTCAGGGACTTCTCTGGAGCATTCTTTGTGATCTCAGTGAAATCCAGACCCGTCATATTTCTTCTGGACGGTGTATATGGGGTATACTTTTTGATTCCCATGATTGTTCTCCTTTACAGCATTTATTGTCACGCTTTTGTGCGTATATTCCTTGTGGGAATTACAGACCTGCAAATACCTCAATCTCCTTACTGTTCTCAGTCAAGGTTACGATTGCCTTCTTTGTCTTTACGGTCTTTCCTTCTGTTCTTCCTCTTCTCTTGGTCTTTCCGTCATTGTTCATTGTGTTAACGGTCTTAACCTCGGTTCCAGGGAACATCTTCTCTACAGCTTCCTTGATCATTGCCTTGTTAGCTTCCGGATGAACCAGGAAGGTGTACTTCTTGTCAGCCATGATGTCCATGCTCTTTTCTGTAACAACCGGCTTTAAAATAACGTCATAATATCTAATATCAGCCATTACGCATAGACCTCCTCAATCTTCTCTACTGCTGCCTTAGTAGCAACAACAGTGCTGTACTTTAAAATATCGTATACGTTGATCATGCCTGCATTTGCAGTCTTTACAGATGCTACATTGCTTGCGGACTTGATTACGTTCTGATCGTCCTCAGCCAGAACAACTAAAGCCTTAGAAACCTTAAGGTTGTTCATAACTTCTACGAACTTCTTTGTCTTAATCTCATTCAGAGCCAGCTCATCAACAACGATGAACTTGTTCTCCTGTACTCTGCTGGTCAGAGCAGACTTCAGAGCAGCTCTCTTCTCTTTCTTGTTCAGCTTAATGGTGTAATCTCTCGGTACTGGAGCGAATACAACACCACCGCCTGTCCACTGCGGAGCTCTTGTTGAACCCTGTCTTGCGTGACCGGTTCCCTTCTGCTTCCATGGTTTTCTTCCGCCTCCGGATACCTCAGAACGTGTCTTTGCTTTCTGAGTTCCCTGACGCTCTGCTGCCAGATGTGCGGTAACAACCATCTTTACCAGATGCTCATTGACTTCTACGCCAAAGATTGCATCATTAAGATCCATCTTACCGACCTCGGCACCCTGCATATTATAAACAGCTACTGTAGCCATTAGTGTGGTCCTCCTTCCAACTTCTGTAAAAGCAATCAAGCCTTTACTGAATACTTCAATGTTACTAAAGACTTCTTCGGTCCAGGTACTGCACCCTTAACCAGAATCAGGTTCTGCTCAGCATCAACTCTTACGATCTCAAGGTTCTGGATTGTTACCTGTACATGTCCCATATGACCTGGCATGTGCTTACCCTTGAATACGCGTCCTGGTGTTGTTGCAGGGCCGTTAGAACCAGCATGACGATGGTACTTAGAACCATGAGCCATAGGTCCTCTGGACTGTCCGTGTCTCTTAATAGCGCCCTGGAAGCCCTTACCTTTGGAGATTGCAGTAGCATCAACCTTCTCGCCTGCTGCGAAAACGTCTGCCTTAATCTCATCCTTAACTGAGTAATTCTCAGCATCATCAAGTCTGAACTCTCTTACGAATCTCTTGTAAGAAACGCCAGCCTTGTCAAAATGTCCCTTAACCGGCTTGTTAACCAGCTTCTCGCGCTTGTCAACGAAACCTACCTGAACTGCGCTGTAACCGTCGTTTGCTACGGTCTTAACCTGTGTTACTACACATGGTCCAGCCTGCAGTACGGTAACCGGAACCAGTGTGCCCTTTTCGTCGAAGATCTGTGTCATTCCGACCTTTGTTGCTAAAATAGCCTTCTTCATCCTATTACCTCCTGTGAATCTACAGCGGATTGGGATTTTTCCCAATCATCCTAGAACCGTGGACATAAGTGGAACAATTGCTTGTTGCTTCTATATCAACGTAATTCCGGACATACTTGTTTAAAATTACTTGTTTTTCATCTTAATATCAATATATACACCAGCTGGCATCTCCAGACGGGACAGTGAATCTACTGTCTTCTGAGATGGCTGAATGATATCGATGAGTCTCTTGTGAGTTCTCTGCTCGAACTGCTCTCTGGAGTCCTTGTACTTGTGTACCGCTCTCAGAATTGTAACAACCTCTTTCTTAGTCGGCATCGGAACTGGTCCGCTTACCTTAGAGCCTGTTTTCTTAACAGTATCAACGATCTTTGCAGCGGACTGATCTACCAGCTGATGATCGTACGCCTTCAGAGTGATTCTCATTACTTGACTTGCCATAAAAAAAAGTCGCCTCCTTTTCGCACTTTTTAAATAAGTACGACAAGTGGTGACTGTACACTACCCCGTGCGTTTCCTAATCTCCGCACAGTCCGTTTCTACCTCAATGTTTGTAGATGTTTCATTGTATACAGTGACTTGTCGCCAGTTTCTTGACTTGACATTCGCTCCACGGAAAACCTGCCCTATCGGCAGCAACCTCGCGCTTCTTTGCTATCATGTCACAGCAAGGTATACTATACACTATATCAAAACAAAATGCAAGCACTTTTTTCAAATTTTTTAAAGTTTTTTTCGACCCGGAAGTTTACGAAGGGTGGTTCGACGATTGGCAACACTCTATTGACAGGATGCCTGTTCTTTCTTATACTTATATATGTGATTTAGAATTACTGATACCAACGAATTGCTCCGTTGCAATGCAACTCTCGCAATTCTAAAAACATTCGGTATCGCATATATATAAGAAAGGTTGGATATTATTATGTGGCTGGCTGATAACTGGAAGGACTACGAAGTCCTTGATACCTCTAACGGAGAGAAACTTGAGCGCTGGGGAAATTATCTTCTGGTACGTCCGGACCCTCAGGTTGTATGGAACACACCTCACACCAATCCGGGTTGGAAGAAAAAGAACGGACATTATCATAGAAGCAGCAAGGGAGGCGGTGAATGGGAGTTTTTCTCTCTGCCGCAGCAGTGGAGCATTCATTATGGAAAGCTTACCTTCCAGTTAAAGCCATTCTCTTTTAAGCACACAGGCTTATTCCCTGAGCAGGCTGCAAACTGGGATTGGTTTTCTAACCTGATTCAAAATGCAAACCGTCCTATTAAAGTACTTAATTTATTTGCCTACACTGGCGGTGCAACACTTGCTGCAGCAGCTGCTGGCGCTTCTGTTACTCATGTAGATGCTTCAAAGGGCATGGTTGCCTGGGCAAAAGAAAATGCAGCATCTAGTGGACTGTCTGATGCACCGATTCGCTGGATTGTTGATGATTGTCAGAAATTTGTTGAACGAGAAATCCGACGCGGCAATCACTATGATGCAATCATCATGGATCCGCCATCTTATGGACGCGGACCTAAGGGTGAAATCTGGAAAATTGAGGATGCTATTCATCCACTCGTATCATTGTGTTCACAGCTACTTTCTGACAAACCGCTATTTTTCCTTATTAACAGCTATACAACCGGTTTTGCTGCTTCTGTCTTAACATATCTTCTTGGACTTGAGGTTGTAAGCAAATTTGGCGGTCACGTTGTTTCTGATGAAATTGGTCTTCCTGTAACACAGTCTGGTCTTGTTCTTCCATGCGGTTCATCTGGTCGCTGGACAAGTATGTGATACCAGGGTTAAAAGCTCAAAAAGCCGTTCGTGCTTGCACTAAAGGCTTTGAGCTTGGAACCCGCAAAAACATGAGGATGCAGCGATTTTCGAAGAAAATCAGCGAATCCGAATGTTTTTAGAATTGCGAGAGTTGCATCGCAACGGAGCAATTCGTAGGTATCACATTATATAGTATAGAAGAAACACCTCCAAAAAAACTGGTCTCCCCTGGGAGGCCAGTTTTTTGTCTACTTATAAATTATTGTGGTACGCTCTGGAACAATGTCTGTCCCTCACCAAGTGGAAGATATCCAGCGTTTCCTGATGCATCCTCTACGTAAAGATAAAATGCACCTGGTTCATTTGCCGCCTGAATCAGCTTTCTTGGGAATACCTGTGTTCCCGTGCCAAGCGTTGCCGCTGGCGCAGCATCTGCTGCTGCCGAACTTAACAAATTCGTATCTGCTGCCAGAATATAATTAAACTGTTCCTGTGATGTCAGATCAACAAGCTCATATTCGTAGTTTCCAGTTGTCTCACTTAATGCATCCTCTGCAATCACACCATCCTTTAATTCATATGGAATCTTGCAGACATAACGGCCAAGACTGTCAATAGAAATTGGGCTTGTCACTGCTAACGTAAATCCACCATTTTCATCAAATGTTCCATTTGCGGAAGAAGGTGTAAGTACATGGGACGTATTATACAGGCGCGCTGCATTTCCATATCCGTTAAGCACGGTAAATGTTCCATCCTGCATAAGCGGTGTAGAAAGATCTGTTCCGCTTAATACACGAAAACTGGTAACAGAGTTGTCTGCACCTGTTCCAACAACTACAATATTAAGCTGATTATCGGATGTATTTAAATCACATACCTCTACCTTATATGCTGCACTGATTCCTGTACCAACTGTATAATCGGTACCATTCACATTGACGATAAGGCTGGTTGTACTTCCATCCTCTGCTACCTCAGTACGATATTTGAAGAAGTCTGCTGCACCATCTCCATTAAGATCTGCCGTATAATTAGTTCCTTCTGCTGAAAGTGTAACTGCTGTTCCATCTGCAAATGAAATCTCTGTAGCTGGATCAGCCGGCTCTGTCTCTACCTGCGGAACTTCCTGCGGCTGAATCTGATTTAATCCTGTATAAGAAGATTTTACCACACCATTATGAACATTAAGTGCACCATCTTCAAACTGCATTCCATCCTGAGTCCATGACACATTGATGTAACTTGGTGTTCCTGCTGCATCTGTAAATGCAATCTGAATCAAATTACCAACTGCACTTGAACGATTCCAGAAATGAAGGTCTGTTGGTTCTGCACCAATTAGTGCGCTTACCTGTGACCAGATATCCTGTGCACCCGGCATCGCATCAAACTGACTCTTTGCCAGTTCCTGTGCTGCATACTCACTATAGCCTCCGTCAGAAGCAAGCAGATATGCAACTCCATTCATTCCATTGTCTAACTGTAAGCTTACGCCATCTGATACAAATACACCCGGAAGCAAATCTGCTACCATATAGCCATTTGCACCATCTGCTCCATAAATGCAGGAATATGATTCTCCTGTTGAAGTGGTGACGCTCAAAACAAACTGTGTTGTGCCGTTTGCAATAGCATTAACACTGCATGATGCAACATCAGTGATTGGGAAAATCTCAACTGCATTGGAAGTAGAATCCTCTCCATTGTACCAGATTTCCTTTCGTCCGCCTACATCAACAAGTGCAAATGCTTCCTGAACACCATTTCCATTAAAATCGTAGAACATATAGCTGTTTCCTACAACACTTCCACCAGAATCTGCAGAAATCTTTGCAAGAATATTTTCTGCATTTCGCTCCGTTGGTGCTTCCGGCGTCTCATCTGGTGATGGATCTGTTGCTGGCGTCTCATCTGGTGATGGATCTGTTGCTGGCGTCTCATCTGGTGACGGTGCTGGCGCTGGTGTCTCCTCTGGTGATGGATTTGTGGCTGGCGTCTGATCTGAAGATGGAGCCGGGGCTGGTGTCTGATCCGGTGATGGATTTGTGGCTGGCTGCTGCTCTGAAGATGGAGCCGGGGCTGGTGTCTGATCCGGTGATGGATTTGTGGCTGGCTGCTGCTCTGAAGACGGGGCTGTGGCCGGTGTCTGCTCTGGGGACGGGGCTGGGGCTGGCGTCTGCTGCGGCTGCGGCTGTGACGCTGCCTGCTGTGCGGTCGTCGGCTGTGTTGGAACTGTCTGCTGCGCAGAGCTTGATGGCGTGGACGCATTATTGTCAAGTGAAAGTGAAGTTCCCTCAACTACCTCATCTGCCATATACTTCATATAATTCCATGCAAAGCTTCCCTTTACACAAATTGCCTTCTGAACCTTTGAAAAAGCAAGGTTTCCAATCTCTTCAACTGATTCCGGAACCACAACTTCTTTCAAAAGCTCAATATCAGACAATGCAGAATCATCCAGTTTCTTCATTCCATCTGGAAGCTTTAAATACTGAACTGACGTATTGTTCTTAAATGCATGTGAACCAATTGAAGTTACCGAATATCCGCCGATTTCTGCTGGAATACGAACAACTTGTCCCTGATCATTGTACTCAACAAGCTTTAACTCATCATTTGAAAGCTCATAGACATTTCTTCCAGAAGTAACCTTGTTGTCTTTGATTTCAACTACTTCAGTTTCTGTCTCCTTTTGAGTTTCTTTCTGTGTTTCTTTCTTCGTATCCGTATCCTGTATCTTATCTACTGTATACGGAATCTGCTTATTGCTCTTTTTTCCACTGCTGAAAAGAAGAACAATCAATACAATCATCGCAGCAATCAATGCAATTACTGTGACAATAATAACAACAAGAATACGATTTGTTTTTGGATGAGCCGGTTCATAATCATCATTGTCGTAATCATCATTACCGTAGCTGTCATCCTCTTCGTCATAATCGTAATCATCATTCAGATTTTCTTCATAATCATCATCTGAATCTGAATCGTAGCCTTGATCTGGCTGCTCTTCATAATTGTCTTGTACCTTGACTTTAGAGGGGCGTATCTTTGTTCCGCAAATTGGACAAATCGTGCTTCCCTGAGCTAGTCTGGCACCACATTTCGGGCAAATCATATGCTTCTCCGTTCTGCCGCATTTTTGCGGCTTTTTTTAAGTTATCGTCTGCGTGTAACGTAAACGATAACGCCTTTAACCTTTCGTATCATACCATAAGTATGAGTTTATTTCAATGTTTCAAATATCCAAAAACATTACATTTCTTTTACAAAACTGCGTCAATCCACGCGTTCCTTTCCCCAGAAAAATAATGCTACTGTTCCCGGGCCGGTATGACTGCCAATTGTCGCACCAATCGGGTAAATCTCAACTTTTCCATTTAAATTAGGAAAGCGGCTCTCAACGAGCATTGCAACAGCTTTTGCGTCATCCATGCACTCCGACTGACAGATATAGCATTTGCCCGAATATGCCAGACCTCCCTCGGCATTTTCTTCCATCTTCTGAACGATGCGCTGAATCACCTTTTTCTTCGTGCGCACCTTCTCTCTTGCTGTCAGATGTCCCTCATAGTCCACATTTAACAAAGGACAGATTCCAAGCATACCTCCAAAAAATCCAGCTGCCTTTGATACTCTTCCGCCTCTGATAAAAAAAGTAAGATCAGAAGTAAAAAACCAGTGCTGCAGTTTCTTTTTATTTTCACACACCCATGCATACAATTCATCTATGCTCTCTCCTGCATCCCTTCTGTCTGCCAGAGTATCTACTAACAAACCATAACCAGAGGAAGCTGCCAGTGAATCCACTACATAAATTTTTCTGTTTGGATATTCTTCTCTTACCTGTTCTGCTGCAATACATGCTGAATTGTAGCTGCCTGAAATTCCGCTTGAAAGCGTTAAATGAAGGATATCCTTTCCCTCATCAAATATTTTTCTAAAAAAATCTGCATACTCACCGATACTAACCTGTGATGTCTTTACATCCTCACCTGCAAGCATTCTGCGATATAACTCTGCCGGAGACATCGTCTGACCAAGGTCATCTAGATAGTCCTTTCCTCCCAGTTCATAGTGAAAGCACACATAATTGATTCCACGCTTATCAAAATATTCCTTCGTCAAATCAGCTGTAGAACAGCAGCTGATGCAATATTCTGCCATACTCATCTCCTCCTTATAATTAAAGCATTAAAACAGTTACAGTATATCTTTTTTGCTTTGCAAATACAAGTAGCGTTAAAGAGAAAATGCACCGTTTATCATTCCTTATCTTTTTTTCAGAAAATGTTCGCGATTAGGATACATTTCCCTAAACACCTCTAAAGCAGCTCTTTGAAGCGGCTCAAATTCTTTTTCCATTCGCAGACTATGAGGTGCATCAAACACAATTCTGCTTATTTGTTCAGCGATCTTTCCTGCAATGCTTTCATCTGACAGCTGTCCCATTCCAAAAATAACAGAAGTAAAGCCACGTCCTCCTGTACTAATCTCAATATATTTTCTGCATGTGTTTTTTAACTCTAAAAAAATTATTTCCTGCTGAGTCTTTGGCTTTCTTTCAAATTCATATAAATTCAGACCAAGAATAGCTTCTATCGCAAGCTTTTTCTTTCTGCCTCCCAAATCCATACTTCCGCTTTCTACAATATATTTTAAATTCATAAGATAACCAACAAACATATCTTTCCTTGGCTTACCTTTTCCATATCTGGTCTCCCAGAGCTTCATTCGAAGTTTATCTTCTTCACTCATGGTTTCATTTTTATTTTCCAGAAGCATCTGCTGTCTTTTAAGCGGATCTGTCTGTTCATAATAGTTTATCAGCCAATCTTCCATTTTTAATCTTTCCTTTCCGAAAATGCACCTTTTTATTGTTCCATAAATGATTCCACATTTTCTGCCGTCACCTTTTGATACGGTAAAAAGATATATCGTTCATTTTCCAGATCCTCCTTTGGCGGTGTCTGACCTTGAAACAGTGTCATCGCAAGACGCGAAATCTGCTCAGCTTGTCCATGCCTGTCATTATACACAGTCCCCTGAATGGTGCCTTTTTGGACAGCCTCCAATGCACCTTCCAAACCATCTATTCCAAAAATTATCGGACGTCTGTCTTTATCATAATCAAGTGCATCATACGCAGCAACTGCACCAAGAGCCATCTCATCATTATTAGAAAGGACTAGTTCAATCTCGTCTCCATATTGATTAATCAGCTGTGTCATCTTATTTTCAGCTTGTCCACGATTCCAGTTTGCAAACTGGAAACTTAGTCTTTCTAATATAATGCCCTGTTCTTTAATTGTTTTTACCACACTGTCTGTTCGAATGATTGCATCCTGATGACCTGTCTCACCCTCAAGAAGTACATATTGAATCTTTCCGTCCTGATTTCGATCTACTGCGTCATTGTCTCGTATCATATCTGCTGCAATCTCACCCTGCATCATACCAGACTGTCTGGCATCTCCGCCTACATAATACAGCTTATCCCACTGCATCAAATCCTCTCTCACTGGCTCTCTATTAAAGAAAATAACAGGTATATTTTCCTTTTTTGCCATCTTTATTATATTTGACGGCTCTGTCCTGTCAACGAGATCAACAGCAAGTATCTCACAGCCAGCATCAAGCATTTCCTTCACAACTTCATTTTGAATCTTCTGATCATTTTTTCCATCCCTTACAGTCATAATCACCTTTAGAGAATCTGACTCATATCCCGCCAGATCTTCCTTCAGACAATCTGTAAGCGCATTAATAAAGGGGTCGTCCTGCGTGTATAGCACAACACCAACACGAAGAACATCTCCTTTTTTTCTCACTATTCGCCGTACATCCTGTCAGACACAACAACATGCATCCGATCAGAATACTTCTTATCTGATACTGTTTCATCGAAATCTCCATTCCTTTTTGGCTGACTATATGCAAATTCTCAATCATACGTATGAAGAAAATGCTGTACCTCTTCTCTGAAAATATCTTCTTTATGCAACAGATGATACTCAATCGTCTGGTTGTTAATCGTATACAGATGATTTTTCAGCACTTTTGAAATTTCTATAGCACTATGATATCCCATGCTATATCCATCTATCGCAATTAGCCCATCAATCACAGAATCATCGAGATAATACACACACTTTATACTATTTCCAATTCCATAGATTTTCGTGTCACACTCTTTTTTTCTGTGCATACATTCCTGCTACCTGCTCTAAGGCACTTGTGTCAAATACAATCAAATAGTCAACTGGCTGCTGCTCTTTTAACCTCTGTGTAATTTCCATATCATATGTGATATTCATATCAAACTGAATCTCACATCCTGTATCAGAAAGCACATCTAATACACCCTGCATACATTTATCAGTGCAGTCTGTTTTCTTAAATCCACTTATAATTCCAACAGTTTTGCCTTGAATATCATATTGATTACGGCTTAATAAATCCTGTGCCAATGCATATCCCATACGGTAATAGTCCGGCATAATAACTGGCAAATCAGAGTATTTTGATGTATGGACTTCCTCTTTTTCACGCAGCGCATCATTTGCCACGAGAAGCATTGGCTTTTGTACGCGAATTTCCCTAAGCATATCAATAGTATCCCTGCCTGGCGCCGCCTGAACAATAAATGCATCAACCTGATTATCCAGCTGATCATAAATCAAGTTCTTCTCTTCATCTGCATTTTCAATTTCATCTGTATTGCAAATAATCAAATGTATATTTGCGATTCCAGCTGCCTGCTTTAGACCATTCATAAAGGAGTTCCATTTTTCATCACCTGATTTTTCAACAATAACTGCTACACGCTTCTGAGGCTTTTCATCTTCAAAAATCAGATGCACACAAAACAGCAGCAATATGCCAAGACAAATTTCTGCTAACAAAAAAGTAGTTTTTGTTTTTTTCATGATTCACCCTCTTTTCTGACTGGCTTCCCCGGAGTCTCAAGCACTTCACAATTTTCCTTAGTGTATGGCACAGCAGGCAAATGAATCGTGACCGTTGTTCCCTCATCTGGTTCACTCTCCACAATAAGGCCATATTTATTTCCAAACATCAGCTGAATACGCGTGTGCACATTAATGAGTCCTACACCAGAACCATGTTTGGGTCCTTTCTGATTATCTTTTAAAATATTTTCTACATCTTCATGACGCATTCCCATTCCATTATCCGTAACTGAAAGATAGATTTCTGCATCATCTTTCCAGCCTTTGACAATAATTTTAGGCTGGTCATCCTCATCCATATTTCCTACACCATAATATATAGCATTTTCAAGAATCGGCTGCAAAATAAGCTTTACCGTACAAAACGGATAAATTTCTTCTGAAACATCATATTCTGTCACAAAACGCTCCTTGTAGCGATACTTTTGAATATTCATATAATTTTTGCAGTGCTTTAGCTCATCCTCAATACTAATAATCGTCTTTCCTCTTGACAAACTGATTCTAAACAGCTTGGCCAGCTCAGATATCATAAAAACTGCATCCTGATTTTTATTGGCCTCAACCATCCAAGTGATAGATTCCAAAGTATTATAAAGAAAATGCGGGTTGATCTGACTTTGCAGTGCTGCCAGTTCACTCTTTCTTCTCTCATTCTGCTGCTTCACAATTTCTTTCATTAACCGCTCAATTTCTTCATACGAATGCTGGACAGATTTTCCAAGATGACGAATCTCATATGAGCCTCCAATATAGATATCAGGCTTTTCCCCAGCTTCATATGCCCTTACAGATGCATCCAGTTTAAGAATTGGACTTGAAATCCTTTTCGACACAATGCGATTGACTAAAAGAAGCATCATAATCAGCATAATCACAACAATTACCATATAAATACGAAACTGTTCTCGGCTGTCTGTTCTAATGTCCTGCTTTACAATGCCTACCATCTTCCAGCCCGTATATGATATGGTACTTACAATTGCAGTCTGCTTATCTCCACTTGGGCTGCGCAAATTTTTATATACACCATCTTCATTGCTGCATACAATACTGAAATCTTCCTCAAACAATCCATTGCTGATTTCATTTGCATAAGGATGATAAATCAGATTTCCTTCCCCATCACAGACATAATAATATCGCCCCCTATTTTGATCATTCACCTGATTCATCATTTCCTCAATAAAGGAATATTTCATATCAACAAGCAAAATGCCATTTTCAGGTCTGTCTCCATCAATGCCGTCTACTGCACGGCTTAAGGAAATTACCCAATGATACGTTTTTGCATCATCCTGAAATAAATTCTGCATATGAGGCGTTGAAAAGTGCATATTTTCAATTTCCTCTGCTGCATTTTCAAACCAAGACTGCCAAAGCACCTCTACACCATCCTTCTGCAGCGTAACTGGCTCTGCCACAATAAGATTTCCTTCCATATCATAAAGCGCAATACTCTGTATTTTGTCCTTATTAAAATCATATAGAAAACTCAGCTGCTGATTAAACTCCGGACTAGACACATCAAATGCCTGTATAATATTATATGTGACAGTATCTGAAATCTGTCTCATATTTTTCAGATACTGCTCCATGGAATTGACTGTGCTTTCCATCAGGTTTTGTGTGTTGCGAACTTCATTCTGACGCATAGCCATTTCATATCGATTGTAAAGCAATAACCCCATAGATATAGACGTAATTACCGTCATCAAAGAAAGAACCGTCATAATGACAGACTGAATATCTGACACTTTTCTTTTTTTCATACTCATTTTCCCATATGCTCTGTGCGATATTTTGAAGGCGACATTCCATACTTGCGTTTAAAAACATATCCAAAATAGTTTGCGTCCTCATAACCAACATGTTCTGCAATTTCATAATTTTTTTCATTTGTTTCAAGCATCAGATGAACAGCCTGCTGCATTCTGTAATCTGTCAAATATGTAATAAATGAAATGCCCACTTCTTTCTTAAAAATAGAAGAAAAATAGGAATTTGATACACCAAGCTTTGAACATACGGTATCAAGTGACAGATCTGCATCTGCATACTCATCACGAACAATATTTTTTGCTTCTGAAATAAGGTAACGCAGTGAAGAATTTCTGGCATTTTTTAGTTCATCACTGATCGATAGTGCTACTCTGACAAGCCAGGCCATTAATGCACTTTCATCCATCTTTGTAATTTCTTCATACGCATTTTTGATTTCTCCGGCATGATCTTCAAATTTCATATGATTATTTCCACAGAAACGATATAGATGCCCTACAATTTCCAGCACAGTAAAATTATACTGCATAATTGTTTTTGCATTATCTTTTAGTTCCTTCACTAAAGAAAAAACTGCATCTTCAATGTCTTCACGTACCCCAATATGAACTGCCTTGAACACATCATTCATATTAATATCATCTGGCTGCATGGAAAGTCCCTGCCCCTTCGGTGCAATATCTGCAATATTGATAGAACAGCCTGATCCGTAAATAACACGATACGAAAGTGCTTCCCATGCCCCTTCATAGGAAAAACGAAGATTTGATACTTCATTACACACCTTACCTATTCCAGCAGTAACAACTGCACCAAAAAAGCGGTCTGCCCATTTGCAGAAGCGGTCACAGTCATCTGTCAGTCTCGTGATTTCATCTTCTTTGCCTAAATTTGCTACCATAACAATATTTCCCAGATAAGAAAAATATCTGCAGTCCCATTTGCCGCGGAATTTTTCCTTTACTTCTCTTTGTACAGATATCGAAAGCAGAAGTGGTGTCATCCCGTCAGGAACATGATTTTCTGATGTGTGAAAAACAGCACAACAAAAATACGGTCCTGGCAAAGAGATCTGATAATCATTTAAATATTTATTTATTTCACTGTCTGAAATGCGTCCCTCCACAAGAGAGCAAAAGAAATTCGTTTGAAGTACAGGAAGGGAATCTGTATAGTACTGCTCTAGCTTTCTTACATTTAATTTTTCTTCTCTCTCTTTATCAAGTACGTTTTTTAATCGTTTGAGACATTCAGAAAGCTCATTGGCATTGACCGGTTTTAATATATACTCTTCGATTTCAAGATGAACTGCTTCCTTGGCATATTCAAACTCATCAAATCCTGTCAGAATTAAAATTCGCACGCCTGGATTCTCTTCCTTTAAATTACGTGCCAGTTCCAATCCATTCATATATGGCATTTTGATATCGGTAATGACCACATCTGGCTGCAGTTTTTCTGCTATTTCCATAGCTTTTACACCATTCTGTGCTTTTCCGATTACCTCAAATCCCAATTCTTCCCAATTAATTCTTTGTTCAATTGCATTTCTGACTTCTTCCTCATCATCTACAAGAAGTACTTTATATGTAGTCATCTATATTCCTCCATGTTTACTAAGAAATCTTTCTGCATTTACAAAAAATGGCACGAACTTCTTTATAAATAGATTCGTGCCATCTTCATTATACTCTTTTTTTACCAATTTTCCACTAGTAATATTATTTTTTTATACATTTTTTGTGCATTACTTCTTCTTTACGTACTTGAGACAGTCAAGTGTAACTGCTACGAGAATGATAATACCTTCAAAGATAAACTGAAGGTTTGTATCAATACCAAGAATAGTAAGGGAATAAGTCAGTGCAGTGAAGATAAGTACACCAGTTACAACACCAGAGATCTTACCAATACCACCGGTAAAGGATACACCACCAACAACGCAGGCAGCGATGGCATCCATATCCCATCCTTGTCCATAAGCTGCACTACCAGAACCGATCATACGATTACATTCCAGCCAAGCACCAAATCCATACAGGATACCTGCAAGAACGAATGCGCCCATTGTTACTGCAAATACAGAAATACCAGATACAGCAGCTGCTTCTGGATTACCACCAACTGCATACAGATTCTTACCAAACGTTGTCTTATTCCAGATAAACCATACAACTGCAACTGCAACAACTGCCCACAAAATAATGGTTGGGAAATTTCCAATTCTTGGAATAAACATTGCCGGGATGGAAGAATCAATTGCTCCAAATGATACACCCTTTGTTGCATATGTTACAAGACCAAAGATAATAAGCATGTTTGCCATAGTAGAGATAAATGGATGCATCTTAAATCTTGCCATAAAGAAACCTGCAATTGATGCAAATCCTGTTGTCAGAATCACACATACAAGCAGTGCAAAGATTGCACGAGCTGGTGCAGGGATTCCAGTGAAGTCAAAGATATGACCAAATACACCACCTGTATTAATACCATTGTGCATAATAATGGTTGCTGTTACCATACCCATACCAACCATTCGGCCTACAGAAAGATCAGTACCTGTTAACAGAATCAGTCCTGCTACACCAAGAGCTAAGAAGATACGAGGTGATGCCTGCTGAAGAATATTCAAAATATTAGCTGTTGTCAGAAGCTGCGTATCCTTTACAACTGGTGTGATAAAGCAAAGTGCGATAAAAATCAGGATAATTACAATATAAAGTCCGTTCTTATAAAGGAACTGCGGTGTGTTAAATGTATACTTGTAATTTTCCAGTTTCTGAAGCTTCTTCTGTCCATAAGTAAACTTTGACATACGAAGCAAATCAATCAGATGATACTGATGCACAAATGCCTCATGCTTTCTGTCCTTGATTTCCTGAAGCTTTGACTCATGCACCATCTGTGCATCATACAGACGATTCTTATATACATACTTCTCGTCCTTAAGCTCCTGCTTATCTGTCATGCCGGAGATTGTGCGCTCGTGCTCTGCTTTCAGCTTCTCACGAACTTTTACATATTCTGCATTCTCAGCTTCCTTTTGAGCTGCACAGCTTGCTACAACCTTATCGTAATAATCTTTCTTAAAATGAGTCTTCAAATAAGATTCTGCATCTGCAATCAGCTTGGAAACTTTATCTTTATTTACAGCTTCTACCTCTCTTGCCTTTACAAGAAGTGCCTGATCCTTTCGGATAATCTCATTCTGCTCCTCTTTTGTATAATTCTTATCTTCCTTTGTTAAAGAGATATGTGTCTTTAATGCCTGCACCTGATCAGAACCATCTACACGCAGGGCATCTATCTGTGCCTGTATTTTACCAACATATTCATCAATCGGCTTTAAAAGTTTTGCTTCCTCTTCTGCCGAAAGATATCTCATATCATTTGCCATAGCTCTCGTACTCCTCTCTATTACAAATACTTTGCACTAAGTCTAAGCAGTTCTTCCTGATTTGTTTCCTTGGTGTTTACAATTCCTGCCAGATGACCGTTTGACATTACACCGATTCGGTTTGTAATTCCAAGAATCTCCGGCATCTCAGATGAAACAACAATGATTGTCTTTCCCTGCTTAGCCATATCAATAATCAGTTCATAAATCTCGTACTTAGCACCAACATCAATGCCTCGTGTCGGATCATCCATCATGAAAATCTTTGGTGAACGCTCCAGCCATCTTCCAAAGATTGCCTTCTGCTGATTTCCACCAGAAAGGTTTGCAATCATATCATCCGGTCCCATGCACTTTGTATGCATAATACGAATTTCTTCTGCAGTTGCTCTTACCATTTCATCCTTAGATAATGCAATTCCAGATTTATACTGACTCATATTAGCAATTGTTGTATTAAAGGTGATATCTGCTTTTAAGAATAATCCATCAGCCTTACGTTCCTCAGTAATTAACGCAAATCCATGATCCATTGCATCTTTTGATGAATGAAAATTCATCAGCTTATCATCATAGTAGACACGTCCGGCTGCTCTTGTACGAATACCAAATATCGTCTCAAGAAGCTCTGTACGACCAGCTCCAACCAGACCATATAAACCAAATATTTCTCCCTTTTTTACATCAAAGGTTATATCTTGAAGCTTCGGTGCATATTTCGTAGATAAATGCTCTACTCTTAAAATCACATCACCCGGTGTATTATCAACCGGCGGGAAACGATTATCTAATGATCTTCCTACCATAGCAGAAATCAATTCATTCATATTGGTATCACTACAGTTTTTAGTCATTACAAGAGCACCATCTCTAAGAACAGAAACCTGGTCACAGATCTCAAAGATCTCATCCATCTTATGAGAGATATAGATCAGTGAAATTCCCTGTTCACGAAGCTGTCTCATCATCTTAAATAATTTTTCAACTTCTGGTGCTGTCAGAGATGAGGTTGGCTCATCCAAAACAATCACCTTTGAATTATAAGAAATTGCCTTTGCAATTTCACACATCTGTCTCTTTGAAACAGACATCTTCTTCATCGGCTGTGAAAGATCTACCGTAATGCCAAGCTTACGGAATAAATCAGAAGCCTCTTTTTTGCATTCTTCCCTCATCAATTACTCCGAGGGATGTTTTTGGGTAGCGACCAAGAAACAGATTGTCAATTACGTTTCTTTCCAGACATTGATTCAACTCCTGATGAACCATTGCCACACCATTTTCCAAAGCATCCTTTGGACCTGTAAAGCTAATCTCTTTCCCGTCTAAAATTATTGTTCCTTCATCTTTTTGATACGTACCAAAAGACATTTCATCATTGTCGATTTACCAGCACCATTCTCGCCCATCAGACCCATGATTGATCCTCTCGGCACATCCATATCGATATGCTTTAGAACCTTATTTCTTCCGAATGATTTGCTCATGCCGCGGATCGACAAGACGATATCCTTATTGCCTTCTGCCATATCCTTACTCCTTTCAGAAAAAGAGGGTGTCAGAAGTTCTAACACCCTCAGACCTTTTGCTAGCAAAAAATCTCTATCAATTACTGCTTAAGGAGAGATGTATAAGATGCTGCGTTGTCTGTCTTAACCATATTGATTGCGAATGCATCATATTCGCCTGGATTACCAAGACGGTTTGTAACATTAGACTCAGTCTGACCATCACCACCAATGTATTCAACCTTTAAGTTCAGAAGATCATCATAGTTCTGAAGAAGTGGCTGATAAGTTGAGCTTAAGAAGTTATCAGAAGCATTGTAGATATTTAACCATACCTTCTTCTCTGGGCTCTTAGAAGCATCCAGCTGATTTGAAACCTTGCTGTATACCTTGGTAGAATCGGTGAAATCCTTATAGTTATCTGCTGTGATAGCAATATTTAATGCATAGTAGGATCTCTCATCTGCACTATATCTGTAATCAACGCCTTCTTCCAGCTTATTGCCTGCTGCATCTGCAGTACCAATACCAGTATCGATATCTACACCGTCCAGTGCATTTCTTAAAACTCTCAGTGTCAGGTAAGCCTGAACGTCTGCATGCTGGGAAATTGTTCCGCCGTAGCCTTCTGCAATTGCTGCAACTGCGTCACTGTTTGCATCATAACCAAATGTAGGTACTTCGTTCTCCTTTGCCCATGCATTGAACATAGACATTCCCATACCATCGTTGTTAGATACAACAACATCAATCTCATCACCAAAAGATGCTGCCCAAGTTCCGATTGCGTTACCAGCAGTAGCTGCATCCCATGTAGCACCTGCGGAGTTCTTCATTTCCTGTGCTGCCAGCTCACGGATAGTATATTCCTTTCCATCTACCTCGATAGTAGAATCCTGAACGATCTTAGAAGAACCATCTGCATTTGTTCCGATTGGAGCTGCATCAACTACTCCATCTTTCTCAACGCCAGTTCCCAGTGCGGAACGAACACCACGTGTACGTGCGATAGAATCGTTATGTCCGATATCACCAATTGCTAAGATATAACCGATTACGCCGTCACCGTTACGGTCCATAGATGCTGCATTTTCCTTAATATAATCAAGTACCATCTGTCCCTGAAGTTCAGCACCCTGATTTGCATCAAAACCAACATAATATGTCTTATCGTTAAAGTTCAAAGCGTCCTTGTCAAGCTCTCCTGTAGAACTGTTAGATGGCTGGCGATTGAACCATACTAATGGCTTCTTGCTATTGTCAACACTTGTCTTGTTTCCTGATCCCGATCCTGAACTGCAGGCTACCAACGAAGTGGAAAGTGCTGCTCCTACAATTAATGGAAAGATTCTGCTCTTTTTCATGATTTACTCCTCCTTTGAAGTATGTGCTTTATTAACTGTCCCTATTATATTATTCACAAGCGCATAATCATATAGAAAATTTTTATATGAACCATTGAAATTTTGTGTATTTTATCGTTTTTTAATACTTTTCAAATATTGGTTTTGTGATTACAATAGTCATTTTTTCTGATTTTGCAAGATATTAGAAATTCATTCTATACAGTTCTTCTATATTAGTTTAATTCTGATTTTTTATTCAGCAGTTTAGTGTGGTAAAAAGCCACAAGATTTTATTGCTATTTCTTTTGCATGTCAGCATGATTTAAACCAAAAGATATAAGTCATGACCACCCGTTAAACGGGTGGTTTGTACTAGGGCTATAAGCCCATTGTTACTAGGCCAACGTCTAAAGGCGCTGGCTTTCTCTTTTCACTATGGGAATTCTGTTAACACAGGATTCCCATAGCTCCGTTCAAGCCATACTGCTCTTGACTCGTCGCTACCCTTTAAAGGGTGTTGTTACTACTTAGCCTTAACCCTTAAAAGGGTCTTCATATTCTTTTACACTTAACTTATCCATTGCAATATCGTACTTCTCCTGGTCTTGGATATACTTTTTGATTACGGCTTCATTTAATCCTACTGTACTCACATAATAGCCTTCTGACCAGAAATGTCGATTTCCAAATTTATACTTTAAGTTTGCGTGTCTGTCGAACATCATCAGCGCACTCTTTCCTTTTAAATATCCCATGAACGATGATACACTCATTTTAGGTGGAATACTTACCAAAATATGCACATGATCTGACATCACATTTCCTCCGAGAATTTCCACACCCTTATAACTACATAATTGTTTTATAATCTCTCGAACATCTTCTCGATATTGATTATATATCATTTTTCGTCTATACTTAGGTGTGAAGACGATATGATATTTACACATCCATTTCGTATGTGCAAGTGCATTTTCTTTCTTCGCCATAAATTACCTTTCCTTTCTGCAATATAGCCTGAACAACTCTATTGTACACGGAAAGGTAATTTTTTTTGTATAACATTCGACTCGCACCCGCATAGCGGGTGGTTTATTGTTGAACTACTCTTCATTTTTCGGAACACGAAAAACTCCAAGCAGTTCAACAGGCTAAAGCCTATAAATTAAAAAGTAGGCAGGCTGCGCTTTTGCAGCCTGCCCTTTTTATTTTTTACTTTCCTGCTCGATTTCTCTCACGAAGCTTGATAATCTCCAAAATTGCATCTACGGTACCCTCTGGTCCAAGTACACTGCTGTTTAAGCATACATCGTAGCTGCGTGCATCGCCCCACTTCTTACTTGTATAATAATTGTAATAGTTGGAACGCTTCTTATCTGTCTTAACAATGATATCCTTTGCCTTTTCTGGTGTTTTATCATACAGCTTAGAAATGTACTTGATCTTCTCATCCATGTTGCCGGAGATAAATACGCTTAACACATTTGGATACTCTGCCAGTGCATAATCTGCACAGCGTCCTACAATTACGCAGCTCTCTGTATCAGCTAAATGCTTGATTGTATCAAACTGTGCCAGAAAAACCTTGTGATTTAACGGCATATCAATGAAGGATGATGTAGAATATCCCATTGAATAGCTATCCATTACAAGAGAATAAAGAAAACTGCTGGTTGGCTTCTCATCGTGACTCTCAAAGATCTCCTCACACAGTCCGCTCTTCTTTGCCGCCAGTGTAAGCAATTCCTTATCGTAACACTTAATATTTAATTTTTCCGCAAGACGATTTCCGATCAATCTTCCGCCGCTTCCGCACTCTCTGCCTATTGTGATCACTAAATTACCTGTCATAATGCTCACTCCTTTCAACTTCCAAAATCTTATGATGGTATTATACAATATTTCAGATTAAAATGCAACTTTTTTCGTACAATTCTTTTAAGTGCGTATCACTCTGCCAAAAAGCCATTCAGATAATCAAATGTTTTTGCAAAGCATCTCCATATGTTTGTTTTCTGCGCAATAAAATAGCAAATCTGAGCAAGTACTACACCCCCAACAACATCCACAATCACATGTTGTCTTGTCGTAAGTGTTGAGACAAATACTGCCACTGCTATAAAGAAGGACATCACCTTATACCATTTTGGAATTTTTATGTCACTTATAATACCTATAAAGCAAAACCAACTGACAAGGCAGTGAATGGATGGAAAAAGATTTGTTGGCGCATCGATTTTGTAGAGAAGACGAATGGCATCATAAAAAATCCCCTCACCTTCTACAGCAGGACGTACCAGTGTAGTCGGATAACATAGAAAAAACACAAGACACACAATTCGTGATAAAAAATCTGCGACAAAAAAACGGTAGGCATACTCTCTGCTTCTTCTGTAAATCAAAATATAATTGATAATCCAAAAAATATAGCAGCCAAAGTAAATCACTATTGTCCACGAGATCAGTGGAATCTGCTTATCAAGTGGAATTGCAAGACTATGAAGATTCCAGTTTCGTGTAAGCGCATTGCAGCCGCTATATACAACAAAATTGCACAGCAATGCCATAATAAGCGGTACAAGTCCCCACGGTGAAAAGATTTTGCAATTATTTTCTTCATACTTTTTATCCTTTTATTTTTATCCTGCGGATGATTGGCGAAGCTTTTCAGAAGATCTTCAAAATAATCAGGAAGCGGTGCCTGAAACTCCATATATTTCCCTGTAGACGGATGAATAAAACCTAACACATATGCATGCAATGTCTGGCCCTGAAGCTGATATGGGCATTTTGTAGGTCCGTAAAGAACATCTCCTAACAATGGGTGACCAATAGATGCCATATGGACTCTAATCTGATGTGTGCGACCAGTCTCAAGGCGGCACTCAATCCATGTAAAGCGCCCAAATCTCTCCAATACCTTATAGTGCGTTACTGCATTTTTTCCATTTTTATGATTGATTGCCATGCGCTTTCTATTATTGGGATCACGACCAATCGGTGCGTCAATCACTCCCTCGTCTTCTTTTAAATTGCCATGAACAATGGCATAATAACGTCTTGTGATTGAATGCTCCTTTAGCTGCGCTGCAATGCAGTTGTGCGATGCATCGTTTTTACAGGCAATTATAACACCTGTCGTATCCATATCAATTCTGTGAACGATTCCAGGACGAATCACTCCATTGATTCCTGAAAGACTGTCTTTACAGTGATACAGAAGTGCATTCACGATTGTACCAGATGTATGACCCGCCGCTGGATGCACCACCATACCCTTCGGCTTATTAATTAAAATGACATCGTCATCTTCATACAAAATATCAAGAGGTATATCCTCTGCAACTACCTCAAGCGGCTGCGGCTCTGGAAGCGTAACAGCAATTTCATCATTCTCCTTCAGCTTTATTCCACTTTTTTTAACAGAAATACCATTTATTGATACATTTCCCTGGTCAATCAGCTTTTGCAGAAAAGAACGTGTATATTCCTCATACTGATCTGCCAGGAAACGATCCAGACGAGTATTGTCCTGCTCACTTCCTACAATCAGAAGTTCACTCATGTTTTTTTTTCCTGCCTTTTCCTGAATGGGTATTTTAAAAAATGAAAAGTCATCATCCTAGATAGCAGAAAAAAGAGCGCGATTAAGAGAATGACTGTTGACACAGTAATATAGCAGTCTGCCACATTAAATACTGGGAAATTGATTGGCACAAAATAAATCATATCAACTACATAGCCTCTGAATATGCGGTCAATCAGATTTCCAAGTGCTCCTGCCGTGTACGTAACACAAAGCATTCTAAGAATACGATATGACTTTTGATTAAGCAGCCGTACATAGCAGTATGCAAATACAGCAATCATCACAGCTGTGATCAAAAAGAAAAAAATCTTTTTATTTTGGAAAATGCCAAATGCTGCACCTCTGTTCTCTACATAGGTCAATGTAAGCACGCCTGGAATTACCACAATGTCATGTACCTTAAGCACAGACACGGTTAATGCCTTTGTGATCTGATCAAGTACAATAAGCAGCGTACATAAAAGGGCTGCAAAACCAGCTCGTTTCTTTTTCATGTACTCACCTCACGCATCCTGACACACAAAGTCAAGTGCCTCGCGCATCTCATCCATTGTAACAGTCTTATCAACAACGGCCTCTCCAAGAGACTTTAACAAAATAAAACGTATCTGATTGCCCTGCATCTTTTTGTCACTTTTTGTTGCTGCAAGTGCTGCCTCTTTATCCACACCAGTCACTGTTATTGGAAGCTTAAATGATGTGAACGCATCAAGTACAGTCTGAAGCTCATCTTTTGTAAGATAACCCCGCTTCATACTAATATAAGCTGCGGCTGCTGCACCAATTGAAACGCACTCACCATGATACAATTCTCCTGCCTTTTGCTTTTCAATTGCATGACCAAGTGTATGACCAAAATTTAAAAGACTGCGGATTCCCTGCTCGGTCGGATCCTCCTCTACTACCTCTCCTTTAATACTGCAGTTATGATAATCCATCTCAATCAATGTCTCATTATCCTGGCTACAGATTTTTTCATGGTTTATTTTCAGCCAGTCAAAAAACTTTTTATCGCGAATCAGACCATGCTTTACAACTTCACCCATTCCAGAAAGATAATCTCTTTCATCCATCGTAGATAATGTGGAAACATTCATATATACAAGCTTTGGCATGCAGAATGCACCAACCATATTTTTATAACCATCAAAATCAACGCCTGTCTTTCCTCCGACACTGCTGTCTGACTGAGAAAGAAGTGTTGTTGGAATCTGTATAAATGAGATTCCTCTTAAATATGTTGCCGCTGCAAATCCGGTAATATCACCTACAACACCGCCGCCAAGCGCTGCCAAATAATCCTTACGGTCAAAATGAGATTCTATCAGCTCTTTATAAATGTCGCGAACTACATCAAGTGTCTTATGAAGCTCTCCTGCCGGAAACTGGAAGGAAATCACCTTCGCAGATACAGGCTCTAACACCTTTCGTACCTTTTCCCCATATAAATGGCTAGTGTTGGAATCCATTACTATGCAGACCTTTCTCCCCTCAAGACCGATCTGCTTTACCTTTTCTGCCAGTTTTTCAAACGCCGTCTCAAAGACGATCTCGTAAATCGGCTCATGTGCCTGATTATTGATCATTAAACTTTTTGACATTGTACTCCTCTCTTTCTTATACAAAAACTTCTACTGATGCCATAAGTCTTCCTTTTTTGGTAACGGCAGAGGTTCCCTTATAGCGAAACTTTCCAAGACCACGCACAGAGATCAGATCATTTTCCTTTAAATTATAAGCATTTGATGTAATCACTTTTCCGTTTACCTGTACCTTCTCCTCACTTATATAACCAGTCAGCTTACTTCTTGACTGAGAAAATGCCAGTCCAATCACTGCATCAAGACGTACAGATGCGATGCTTCCCATGACCTCCTTCACCTGCGGCTTATAGTCAAACTCCTGCCAGTCAATCTGCCTGCACATAACACTTGTATGACGGATTCTGGTCAAATTTTCACAAATGTAATCTGCAATCGACTCTGATACAATAAGATATGCCTGCTTATCCTGCACGATTATATCGCCTGTTTTTGTTCTTGAAATGCCAAGATTCATAAGTGCACCCAGATAGTCTCTGTGTGTCAGTTCTTCTGAAAACTTCTTCATTAAAGGCTGAACCGATAATAAAGAGATAGGAGCCGGGTATTCCTCCCCAACTCCTACTGGCTTGTAAAATATAATCTTTCGTTCTGCAAGTTCATAGCCACCACACATCTCCATAGAAACAGGCGGAAGCTTATCCTTTGAGAAAGCCAAAAACAGATTCTGCTCATTGAGCGTCAGAAAGTCGCTGCCCATAGGGTATCCTCTTCTGTCGCATGCCTCTGCCAAATCCAGCAGATGACTGCAAATCATCTGTTCTTCTTTGTTCATCTCATCACACCTTCAGACTATAAGAGCTGATATCGGTTGAATCATCGTCACCAAGAAGCTCAGTGAAATCACCAGAAAGCTCTACATTGCTTGGTGTTGCAATGATGATCTTTTTGGAAATCTTCTGCAGATTGCCGCCCATTGTAAAGCATGCACCAGATGTAAAGTCAATTACACGCTGTGCGGTATCAAAGTTCATTGCTTCCATATTAAGCACTACGGTCTTTCCTGAAAGCAGGATCTCAGCGATATCCTTAGTATCGTTGTACTCCTTTGGAATGATCATACATACTTCTGACTGTTTCATAACACCATTCATAGAAACCACCTTGCTTGAGGTATTTTTTGCTGACTTCTTGCGGAAGGTTGCTGTAGAAGAAGCTGGTGCAGACTCTGTCTTTGGAGTCTCCTGATCAGCCTTCTTTTCCTCAGCTGCGCTAGCTGCGGTTTCTTCCTCCTCTTCTTCGTTTTCTTCTGTCATATCCATATCGTCATAATCTCCATCGTACTCGTCGGTGGTAGAAAAATTCATCTTATTTAAAAAACCGTCTAAAAAACCCATTACTGTTCTCCTTCTTGTGTTATCGTGAACCAAATATGCCAGTTCCTACCCGGACAATCGTTGCACCCTCTTCAACAGCTACAACATAATCTCCAGTCATACCCATAGATAGCTCTCTCATTGATATATTATCAATGTTTTTACTCTGAATGTCAACTGCTAATTCATATAATTTTTTAAAATATTTACGATTATCCTCCGCGTTCTCTACAAAAGGAGCACTTGTCATTAAACCTTTCACACGGATTCCAGGCATCTTGGAAATTTCTCTGCAGGCATCCTCTGTTTCTTCTGTAAAAAAGCCAAACTTACTTTCCTCTCTTGCTACATTAACCTCTAAAAGCACTGAAATCTCAATTGATTGTTTTTGTGCCTCATCTGAGATTTGCTTTGCCAGACGAATACTGTCCACAGAATGAATCAATTCAACTTTTCCTGCGATATATTTTACCTTGTTTCGCTGCAGATGACCAATCATATGCCATTTTATATTGTCTGGAAGCACTTCCATTTTATCACACATTTCCTGAACCTTGTTTTCCCCGAAGGTATCCTGACCAGCTTCGATTGCCTCCTCAATTAAAGAAATCGGCTTTGTCTTGCTGACAGCAACAAGACGCACATCTTTGGGATCTCTTCCAACTCTTTTACATGCTGCTTCTATATTAGCTTTTACCTGCTCTAGGTTTTCACTTACCATTTTCAATTTCTCCTTTTAATAGATGATCTGGTTTTCGGTTACAAGACCTGCATTTAAAATAATGCGATCGTAGGCGGACAATCCGTAGTAGGTACCCGTATTAATAATATAGTAGTTATGATCGCTCGTCTCACTTAAAATATCAATCTGGCGGAAAATACAATATCCTCTGTTTACACTGTACACACCAGTAAGCGGTGCTGACACAGCAATCAAATGGCGATTTGTTGGATCAGTTGTAATTGTTTCAGATGTGCCATCCTCACTTTTTTCTACACTAGCACCAATCAGATAATCCTCCGTCGTAAGTCCAGATGCAGAAATATAATAGCTGTTTCCCTGCTTTGCATAAATAGAAACTTTTGTAAATACAGCCTTTGCACTGCCGTCAGACTGAATTACTTCCTTATATACACCTACACCTTTTTCTTCTGAATTAATAACATATTGCTCTGGTACAACGAGAAAATCTTTGCTAAGCACTGCTGACTTTGGAATCTTGTAACCTTTAATATCGTCCTCTGCAATCTTAAAATCAAGATAACGCTCCGTCAGATAGCTTGAACCATATTTATTTAATGAAACTGTTGCCATTGAAGTGCCATCAGATGCAGTGTGAAGATAAAAGCTTCCATTTACTGTTACACCAATTGATGTTAATTTAATAGAAAGATATTTTTTATTTCTATAACGGGCAGCATCAGTGTCGCTTATTGGAAATGTAATGCAAAAAGAATCATCAGAAACAAGCTTATAGGCAAAATCGCCTTTCTTTCGCTGTTCTCCATTTGCGTACACCTTCATAGAATATGACTCTTCATCGAAACATGAACGCGTCACATCTTCTGGTGTATATCCATCATATGTATCTGTTCTAAATAACACATAACCACTTTGATCGCTCTTGACACAGTATGCATCTTCTGATGAAAAGCTGTCAAGTGCATCAGATGCTACCATCAAATATGCATCCAGAACGGAAACTTCCAAATCATTTTTGTCCTGATAAGCTAGTGAAAAATTAGAATCAAGATCATGCCGCGCTGCCTTTTCAAGCTTTGTTTTTAACGTACTGATACTTGAGGTGCTTAGTATCTGCGCACTGCTGTATTCCTTTAAAAGTGCATCAGTAATTGCACTGATATCCTGAGTCGTGTAAATTGTGCTTCCAAGCGCTGTCTTTAGTCCTTCGCGAACAGAATAGTTTACATAAGCATCATTTTTCAGTGTAACAATCTGCTCATCTCTTGTGATAAAGCCTTTGTAGTCAGTTGCTATTGAGTAGAGTGCTTTTTCCTGAACCTCAAAAATACTTATTTTTTCTTTTGTAAAGAAAAAATAAAGCTGAACTGCCAAATAGATGAAAATAAAAAGGAAAAGGAATCCTATTACACTGCCATGCCACCGGTTTTTGTAATGGATCACCTTATTGTTTTTGTCTGCCATCCAGTTTCCTGCCTTTCTCTTCCGGTACACCTGTACCGGACATAGCTATTATTATAGCATTTTTCTTAAAAAAAAGAAATAGTTTTTTTAAAGATGTATAAAATACTTCTGTTATGAAAAAATAATAGCGTATAACAAAGCCATTTTTGGCAGAATGAGAGGTTGCTATGAGTTCAAAAGTATGGGATTATATTGTACTGACTGTTGTCGTAATCGGTGCTATAAACTGGGGATTGATTGGTTTTTTTAAGTTTGATCTGGTTTCGTGGCTTTTTGGCAGTATGTCACTGTTAACTCGGATCATTTATGCCATCGTAGGTCTTGGCGGACTTTATCTTCTTTCCTTTTATGGCCGCATCCGCGACTTTTCCCAAGAATAAAAAAGTTTGTAAAAAGGAGTCGGGTCAACCGGCTCCTTTTAATCTGTACTATGTACTTTTTGTTAAAAACTGATACACTCTGGCAAGAATCTCATCTTTACAGAGATACGATGATGTGAGATTTTACTTCATCGGACAACTCCGTAGCATCTGCTGAAACACTCAAAACAAAATCAACTCCAAATTTTGCAGAAATCGCTTCAAGCGCCTTGATTGCCTCTGTAATATCACTTCCCTCAAGACAGGAAATCTTTAAGAAGCTATCAAAATACATTTTCTCAAGATCATGATCCTGAGAAATGATTCCGCTGACAAATCCGATAAATGCATCATAGGAATTGATTCCATAATCAGAAACATTAATCAAACGAACCTTATTGCTCAGTTCGTACATGTGCTTTGCTGTCTTATCCAAATATACTACACTTCCCTGTGCAGACGCAACAGCACCGTTTACACTGTCTAACAGATACTTTGTTTTTCCTTTGCCCTTCTTGCCTGAAATAATCTGAACCATATGCTCGATCCTCCTTATATGAATTAGTCTTTTACACTTAAGACCAATGGTAGTTCTTGCGTATAGTATAGTATATTTTACCGAATAAAGCAAGTCATAAATAGAAATTTTTATAAAATTATCAAATTTTCGACAGTAATGTATTCATCTGGTTGTATAGTTCGTCTTTTGTTGCTGCACCAAGAATAACAGCCACATACTCCTTGTGATGGCTGTCCTGGACGAGCACTACCAGGTTATATCCGGCTGTATTTGTATGACCTGTTTTTCCGCCAATGACAGTAATGCCGTCTGGCGGCGTATAAGCACCTACCAGATACTGATTAGTGCTATTAAAGTTCTTCGTCACATTCTCTCCTGCTGCATTCGTGTAATAGCACAGAAAAGATCCACGCGCTATAATATCGCGAAACGTCGGATACTTTAAGCATTCCTGAAACATCAAATAAACATCATATACTGAAGAATAATGTTTAGACTGTGTCAGTCCTGTCGGATTGGCAAAATGTGTATGACTAGTCATCAGTTCCTTGCTTTCCTGATTCATCATATCTACAAATGCTTCCTGTGATCCTGCAACAGCAATAGCAATATCAATAGCAGCATCGTTTCCAGAATAGATAAGTGCTGCACTCAGCAAACTTGAAAGCATCATCTTATCGCCCTGCTCAAAACCACAAAGAACAGCACTGCTCTCAAGTCCCTCCGGAGTATACGAAATAGTTACTTCCTGACTTAAATCAGCATATTTCATAGCAAGAAGAGCCGTCATAATTTTTGTGATACTTGCAATTTCGCGCTCATCATTTGCATTTTTGCTGTACAATGTTTTCTGATCTGTAATATTAAATAATGCACCAGCCGGCGCTTCTATGTCATTTTCAGAAAATTCATCTTCATTTTCTATTACACACAAATCTGCTGCAGCTCCATCCATTTTTGACAGCTTATCTTTTGATGTCATAAGAGTATCTAAATGAGTACCAAAGCTATCAAGAAGGGCTGGAGAGGATTTGCCGCAGCCTGCTCCCACACTAGCGGCACTGCACATTAAAAGCACTGCCGCCAGCGTGTAAATGAACCGTTTTTTTCTCATGAACGGTATGCCTCTCTCCACTCTAAGTCACCAGAGTCAAGTGAACGAATCAAAAGCTCTGCCGTTGCCAAATTAGTTGCCAGCGGAATGCTGTAAATATCACAAAGATGAAGCACTGTCTGTACTCTCCTTGTATTGGTTGGGCTCACTTCGTTTGGATCACGAAAGTAAAATACCAGATCCATGCTATTATTTTCAATCTGAGATGCAAACTGCTGTGCACCGCCTAACGATCCCTCAAGAAACTTATTGACAGTCAATGTCGTTGCCTCCTCTATCAGTCTTCCTGTTGTTCCTGTTGCATAAAGGCTGTGCTTATTCAGAATGCCTCTGTATGCGATGCAGAAATTCTGCATCAGTTTCTTTTTGGAATCATCTGCTATAAAACCGATATTCATTTTGATACCTCCACTATAATAGTTACTTTGTAAAACTTATCAGAACACTTTCATTTTTCTGTGCATACTTATGTTCATCATAATTCCCATCATAATATACGTGCTTATCAGTGAACTCATTCCTGCGCTGATAAATGGAAGCGGTGTTCCCGTATTTGGAAGAAGCAGCATGGCTACTCCCATATTGATAAAACACTGGATTAACAAAATTGTGACAAATCCGCTTGCAAGAAGTTTTCCCTCAAGATCAGGACTTCGTCCTGCAACCCTTAGGCCTTCAATAAATAAAAGCAGATATATCAATATAATAAATGCACTTCCTGCAAAACCCAGTTCTTCTCCTACAACAGCAAAAATGAAGTCACACTGTTCCTCTGAAAGAAAATTTCCATTCTTAACAGATTCATAAGTAGAATTATTTAATCCTTTTCCCAAAAGCTGACCGCCGCCAATAGCCATAACTGAGTTTAACTGCTGACGCGTCTGATCAGGGTAATCCTCTGGAAAGAAATATGAGTTAATACGGTTTACCTGATATTGCTGAAGGATATCCTTCTCGATAAACCAGTTGAGTGTCTTTTGCTCAGGCTCATAAATACAAAACAAAAGTGCGCCCACAAAAACAGCTACTACGCCAAGAACACCGCCTACCCACTTCCAACTTATTCCCGTCACAAAAACCATTGCAACAAGCGCAAAAACGATAATCATTGACGTAGATAAATCTGGCTCTACATAAATCAGATACACTGTTATGCCCGTCAAGGCAAAATATCCAATAAGATACAGCACATTGTTTATATGTTTTTGGATACGTATAAGCACAAAGACTGCCATCAAAACGACTGCAACCTTCGAAAACTCAGACGGCTGAATCGTACCAAATCCCGGTAGATGCATCCATCGGTTTGCATTACTGATATTCAATGGATTAATATATTTTACATAGATTAAAAGTGCCATGCTGATTACATAAAACACAATCGAATATTTAATCAGCTTATGATAGTCGATGCAGGTTAGAATCAGCATAAGAACAAGTCCTATGACCATTCCAAGGATCTGCTTTTGTGTTGTTGTAAACATACCTGTCACAGCTTCATTCTGCGTTGCACTGTGCACCATAAAAAGTACCAATGATACTCAGTATCAGCGCATATATGATGATTTTAAAATTAAGATTGCTCAGATGCAGGTTTTGTCCTGTTTTTCTCTTGCGCATGCTGACAGACCATTCCTTTCTTTATCTCTATCTGCTTTTTTTGACTGCTGAAAGCTCCGTCACGGTAAATAAAAGAATTTTACCGGCATTTCGCTTCAGATACAGACAGATGTTTTTTTCCAGATACCGGCAGATATTTTGAAATAGTTTTTGTAATATCATGCTCCATACAGCTTAATGTCTCTGGAGTGCACTGCGTATGCTCCTCAAGCATCATTTGTATCAGCCGCTCCTTCGCTGTCTTTCCAGAGCGAACTGCCTGACTTGATAATGAATGCCTGACCATATTACTTTATTTTCCTTTCTTTTCCAAAATACTTTTCAGCCTTTTTATCAATCCCTTCGATACAGACGGCTGTGCAACCGGAATATCTTCACCCATAATTCTTCGACAGATATCAACAAATATCTGCCCTAACGGTGAATCCTTTCCGGCAACCGGCTCTCCGTTATTACTGGAAATGACAATCTCTTCCTCATCCGTCACCGCACCAATAATAGGAACGGTTAATATTTCCTGAATGTCTGAAAGTGACATCATGTCGCCTCTTGCTACCAGATCTGGACGAATGCGGTTAATAATCATCTCAATCTTTTCCATCCCATCCGCTTCAAGAAGTCCCATTACGCGATCTGCATCACGAATTGCAGATACTTCTGGCGTTGTGACAACAATAGCTCTTGATGCTCCTGCCACGGCATTTTTAAAGCCTTGCTCAATGCCAGCCGGACAGTCCAGAATCACATAATCAAACTCCTCTGTCAATTCCTGCGTCAGCTTTTTCATCTGCTGCGGCGTCACACTCGATTTGTCTCTCGTCTGTGCCGACGGCATCAGATACAGGCCCTGATGATTTTTGTCTTTGATCAGCGCCTGCTTTATCCGACAGCCTCCCTCTACTACATCCACAAGATTATATACAATGCGGTTTTCCAGTCCCATCACAACATCAAGATTTCGAAGACCAATATCGGTATCAATCAAAACAACTTTATTTCCAAGAAGGGCAAGGCCACAGCCAAGATTTGCAGCCACTGTCGTTTTTCCTACACCGCCTTTTCCTGATGTCACAACAATCACTTCACTCATGATATTCCCAAACCTTTCTGATCCTCTCTCTTATCCCTGTCTTCTGTAGCTTACATCAGTCACTGTACGTAGCTGACTCTCCAAGTGTATTGTAGGATTTATCCAGAATGTCTTCCATATCAATGTAGCCAAAGTAATACTGATAAATGTAACGGCAAACTACTGCGGCATTGTATGCCATGTAACCATGCGGGATAGCAACCGTTACGGAAATCTTTGGATCGTTGTACGGACCATATGAAATGAAGGTTGCGTGGTTCGCACGTGAAAGATTCTCCTGTACGGAACCAGATTTTCCAGCAATGTCGATCTGCAAACCGGTAAACGCACCTGCCGCTGTACCAGCCGCATGGACAACTCGGTACATACCTTCCCTCATGACATCGTAGGTTGACTGTGAGATGCCCTCGATCTGCTCGCCCTCTGGGGTGAGTTCTTCAATCACATTTCCGTTTGCGTCACAGATTTTGCTTAACAGACGGAATGTATAAAGTTTACCGTCCGTTGCAAGTGCGGTCACATAGCGCGCCAGACTGATCGCAGTCATGTTGTTTGTACCCTGTCCAATTGCAGATGTCGCCGGGTATTCTGTTGAAATCTGTGACAGATTTTCTGCGACTTCCACACCGCTCTTCTCACCAAAACCGTACTTTTCGGCGTATTTGCGAAGCATTGCAAGACCACGCTCCGCGTCATATTCTCCGTTTTCATTTAAGCTTAAACGGTAGCCAACTTCATAAAAATAGAAGTTGCACGACTGCTCAATAGCCCCCGCTGTGTTTAACGGACCATGCTCACCGCCGGTCTCTCGAGCGATCCAGCATCGCGGATGATCCAACTTGTCGAAAGTACCAATACAGTTAATATACTCTGAGCTGTCAATTACGCCCTCCTCGAGTCCTGCACTTGTCGTAACAAGCTTGTAAACAGAACCTGGCGCAATTCGTACCTGCGTCGCCTTATCATACAGCGGCTCTGACTGATCATTAATAAGCTTATTCCAATATTCAGCATCAACTGTTCCAGAAAGCTTGTTCAAATCATAGCCTGGGTAAGATACCATTGCTAACAGCTCTCCTGTCGTCGTATCAGTTACAATCGCAGAACCACTGCACGGATCAAGCGCGATCTGCGCCGGCGTCAGCTCAGTATTTCCAATTTTCTCACGAATAAAGGTAAATGCAGTCTGCGCATCTCCATTTTGAAGTTCTTCATAGGACGCATTGTCGGCATCTAAGATGCCCTGATCAATCAACGCCAGGCAAACCAGATTACCTGAAAGCTGCTCATTATGAATCAGCTTTTTATATACAAGTTTACGAAAACCACTGTCAGCTGAAAGATTTTCTTCACAGAAGGATAGGATCTGGCTCATAACCTGGCTGGAATCCGAGTATGCAGACTCCGCACCAAGCTTTGAGGAATCAATCCATCCCTTTGAAATCACATATGACAGGAAATCATAAAATGAAATCTCTGTATTTTTCCATGCGAGGAAGGTCTCATCTGAGGTATCAATCTCACTTGCGGTAATAACCCCCTTTTCTCGTAAAAAGGTATAAACATATTCCATGTAATCCTGCATGTCTTCTGTCAACTCAGACTGTATCGTTGCACCCGGTACCATTTCCTCCAAAATATGACGAATAGCAAGTGTGGACTCTCCCTCATACAAGGAAAGAATCTGTTTTTCGGCCTCGGAAGCACCATCATCTGAAAAATGCTTTTCATCTAAAATATTGTTGTTAAACATCTGATAATAAACATCTTTTACCGAAATCTGGAACTCGCTTGCAAGTGTTGAATCATCTGCCTCGAAATCCTCGATTGTAAGCTTTCCGACAAGGACATCCGCAAGACGCTGCTCCACAATATGATACACGGCAACCTGCAGATCATGGTCAATAGTCAGGTATACATCATTTCCTCGAACAGAAGGCTCACTGTCAATCGTATCAAGAATCTGACCAACATTGTTTAAATATACAGTATCGTTGCCCTTTGTTCCTGCAAGTTCACTCTCGTAATACTGCTCGAGTCCATCCTTTCCGACCATATCCGTTGCCTCATAGGTGGAATCGCTCTCCTGAAGTGTCTCAAGCTCCTGTGTACTCGGCTTTCCTGTATAACCAAGAATATTTGAAAAATACACGCCATCCGGATAAACACGGCGCTCTGACTGCTCCACCTCAACTCCGAGCAGTTGCTGTTGATTTTCAAGAATTGCTGCCTGAAGCTCTGGCGAAATATCAGAACAAATGGTGGTAGACTTATACTTTGCGTAAGTTGTCAAACGCATAGCATATCGTATATTGCAGATTGCCAGCGCATCTTCCTTGCTGATAGTTTCAGCATTTTCCCATCTTGTTGTAAAATTATAGGAAACCTTCATAAGACGCTTCATCACAGTCTCTGCGTCATAAGTATAGACATCCTCACCTTCCTTACTTTTTTCTTCAATGTAGGAAGTTCCATATACATCGCGAATAAGCTGACGGATCGCACTATCCTTTCCACTGTAAGCAAACTGCCCGTCATCATCAATAATCACAGGAAGTTCTGTCACAATGGTTCCATCATATTTTTTCACAATTTCAATCAGGCGAAGAAGCATCTCATTGAAATCACCGTTTGCCTTTGTATATTCGCTAGTATCTTTTACAGTCAGGTTATAGACTGCCTCATTTCCGGCAAGGACGGCTCCATTTCTGTCGTAGATAGTACCTCTTGTAGCAGTTGTCGTAATCTCCTTTTTGGTGCGGGAAACGTATGAATCATAATAAGCTGCTCCATCCAGAATCTGGAGCTGGAACAGCCTCACCACCAGGACTGCCAGAAAAAGCGTGCACACAATACCAAGCCAGAAAATTCTGGATCTTAATGTATTTTTTACCCATTCCCTGAATAAATCCCAATATTCCTTAAGCAAATCTCTTTTCTCCTTTTTTCTCTGCCTCTGTCAGATGTCTGTCAACCGTCATGATCACACCATATACTATAATCGTAGCGATTGCTGTCATCAACAGCTCCGGAAGTGCCAGATTTTTAATATAGTCTGCAATATTTACCCGGCCGAATAATAGGAAGCTGAATACATAAATATAAACACTGTAAATCAGCTCATTGGCACTGCATAACAAAACAGGCATCACAACCATATCATGCGCCAGCACCCTTGTAAAAATGCCATTGAAATAGCCAATATAAATAAAGATAAGCGTATAATACCCCAGTACACCTCCGCTGAATGAATCCAGCAAAAGACCGCACCCAAGTCCTGTAAGCATTCCCCACATCCTGCCCTTTAAAAAGCCAACTGAAAATGTGACAATTAACAACAGATTGGGCGCTGCAGTCAAAATTGGAATAATCCTTGTAAAATTTGACTGCAGCATAAAACAACTGACGGCAAGTACTATACATAAAACAACTCTGAGTATCTTAATCTTCATCTGTTTTTTTCTCCATCCTTTGTTTACTCTGCAGACTGCTTCTGTGTCGTAACTACAAGCACGTTGCGTATGTGTTTGAAATCCGCTGCCGGCTTCAAATAACCAGATGCAGCCAGCCCATTTTCATCCACAGTAACATCCTGCGCATAGCCAATAACAAGTCCTGGAAGATAGCGGTCTGAAATATTGGATGTAACAATTACATTGTCTCTGCTGATATTAAAATCGGTATCCATATACTGAAGCTTCAAAAGACCATGCTCCTTCATATAAGGAAGATCACCGGTAACAACACAGGCATCTCCTGTTGTAGACTGCATTGCACTGACATTTACATTATCATTGATAATCGAAGTCACAACTGCATGACCCTTTGCTATATCCGATATGTAACCGACAAGTCCGCCGCTTGAAAGTACATTCATGCCTACTTCAAGGCCATCGTCCGTACCTTTGTCTATCGTAAAGGTAGAGAACCAGTTTCCTGTCATATCAGAAAAGATCACAGTTGCCCCAACAGTGTCATAATCGGCATACTCACTTTTGAGTTCAAGAAGTTCTCTCATATCTTGATATTCCTGAATCTTCTGATCATAAGAAACCATCTGCTCTTTGAGTTCTTTATTTTCATCTTCAAGCGACTCAATCTTTGCCATCGCCTCCTCTTTGCTCAGTCGTTCCTGATCAAAATTAAAGAAAATACTGCCAAGCTTGTTAACACCCTTCTGCACCGGAACAGTGATTGCCCCTGCTACCTGTCCGACTGACACGATGTTTTCTTTTTTTGATGTAATAATACCCCATAGAAATCACACAGCACGCCGTCAATATAAAAAGGATCAGCTGCGGTCTTCTTGTAAAAGGCATTTTTACATTGCTGTTTTGATTGCTGCTTTTCATGAAATATATCCTCGTTCTTTTAAACTGATAAATCTGCCGTCACCAATGATGATATGATCAAGCAAAGGGATGGCGGTAAGCTCTCCCGCCTTTTGAATCTGCCGCGTCACCGCAACATCTTCCGCGCTCGGGGTTGGATCTCCGCTGGGATGATTGTGAATCAATATAATTTTGACTGCCTGATAACGAAAGGCCTCAATAAAAACCTCTCTCGGTGACAAAATTGTCTGATTCACTGTACCTTTAGTCAACACCAGATCGCGAATCAGTGCTCCCTTATTATTTAAGAACACAAGAAGTACCTGTTCCTGACGCTCATCTTTGAGACGGTTCATATAATAGTTTCCGACTGCCTGAGGACTGTCCAACACAATCCCCTGCTGTCTTGACGCACTAAGACGCCTTGACAGCTCACCAATACACTGAAGCTGTATTGCCTTTACCTTTCCGATTCCGCGTATCTTAGTCAACTGAGCTACAGTCATAGACACAAGCCCTGAAAGACTTTCTATCGCAAGAAGCCTTGAGGCAAGCTCAAGAGAATTTTCGCCAACGCTTCCTGTTCTTAAAATCACGGCAAGCAGTTCGGCATTGTTCAATGCACCAGCGCCCTGCTCCATACACCTTTCGTACGGTTGGATATCTTTGGGCAGCTGCTTTGAAATATCATGTTTCATAATCGTTCCTTACTTCCAGGTATCGAAACCATTATGAACTTATTTTATCACAATTCTTTTTTAAAGTATAGAAGAAATTTTCGAATATTAACAAATCCGTATGTCAAAAGCCGACAGTTCCTGCTCTGACATACGGAAATTTCTTATAAAGTGACAATACCTGCCTGAACCAGTTTTTCAAGTGCCATCATAATTCCATACTTTGCATGATACCAGGTAAGACCTCCCTGGAAATAAACTGCATATGGCTCCTTTAGAGGACCATCTGCACTCAGCTCAATCGAAGAACCCTGGATAAATGCACCGGCTGCCATAATAACCTGTGAATCATAGCCTGGCATATCCCATGGTTCTGGTGTTACATAGCTGTCAACCGGAGCTGCTGCCTGAATACCCTGACAAAACGCGATCAACGCCTCAGGCTTTTTAAGTGTAACAGCCTGAATAATATCGTATCTAGGCTCTGTACCGTTTGGAATTACATCATAACCTAATTTTTCAAATACGTTTGCTGCAAAAACTGCTCCCTTAAGCGCACCTGCCGCTACTGTCGGTGCCAGGAAAAATCCCTGATAGAATGACGGAAGAACGCCCAAAGATGCACCAACCTCCTGACCAAGTCCCGGAGCACTAAGACGATATGCACACTGCTCAATACATGCTGCTGTTCCGCAGATATAACCGCCAATCGGTGCTAATCCGCCGCCTGGATTTTTAATAAGAGAACCAACTGTCATATCTGCCCCAACATCAGATGGCTCAATTTCTTCGATAAATTCACCATAACAATTATCTACCATACAGATCACGTCTGGCTTAATTGACTTGATGAATGAAATCAGCTCACCGATACGCTCAACTGAAAGTGTCGGTCTTGTCTGATATCCCTTAGAACGCTGAATAGTTGCTACTTTTGTCTTCTCATTGATTGCAGCGCGAATACCTTCCCAGTCAAAGCTGCCATCACTAAGCAGATCTACCTGGCGATATGAAATATTATATTCTCTAAGAGAACCAACAGACTGACGGATTCCAATTACCTCTTCAAGCGTATCATATGGTTTTCCCACCGGTGAAAGCAGCTCATCACCTGGACGAAGATTTGCAGATAGTGCAAGCGCAAGCGCATGTGTTCCGCATGTGATCTGTGGACGCACCAATGCAGCCTCTGTATGGAATGTATCAGCATATACCTGCTCTAACGTTTCTCTTCCCATATCATTGTATCCATATCCAGTTGTTGCTGCAAAGCAAGCTTCACTTACATGATTTTTTTGCATTGCACCAAGCACCTTCATCTGATTCTGCTCTGCAACTTTATCAATCTCGCAGAAACGTTCTTTAAGATCCTGCTCGATTTTCTCACAAAATTCATACGTCTTTTCACCAATCCCCATGGACAGGTAAGTTTCTTTCATTGTCATTTTTCTTTCTCTCTTTTCTATTTTTGCTGTATTTTTACTGCGGCATGTAAGTTTTTTACACACTGCTCTGTCAATATGCTTATAACATCTTCGTTTTTTGCTCCGTCAATATCAAGCCATGTTACATCGCGTTCTCTGCGAAACCAGGTAAGCTGACGTTTTGCAAAATGTCTCGTTGACTGCTTAATCTGACTTACCGCATCATCTAATGTACACTCGCCGTCAAGATATGATAAAAGCTCCTTATAGCCAAGTCCCTGCATTGAGACATAACTTCTGTCATAGCCCATCGCCTTTAATGCTTCCACTTCCTTAAGTAGTCCCTGCTCCATCATCTGATCCACGCGCAGATCAATGCGACGATACAACTCTGCGCGATCTCTGTTCAGGACAAAATAGCAGAAATTGTATGGTGATTCTTTCTGGCGCTGTTTCTCATTATGCTCTGAGATTGGACGGCCTGTCAATTTAAAATATTCCAATGCGCGAATTAAACGCTTCGTATTATTTGCATGAATTGCCTCTGCCGATGCAGGATCAACGCTTCGCACTTGCTCTAACAGCCATTCATTTCCAAGCTCTTTTGTCTTATCTTCAAGCTGTGTACGGTACGCAGTATCCTCGCATGTATCTTCAAAATCAATATCATACAAAAGTGCCTGAATATAAAATCCAGTTCCGCCTACCACAAGCGGAATATGACCATTAGCATAAATTTTTTCCATTGCCGCCTTTGCCATCTGCTGAAAGCGCACTACGGAAAATTCATCACCTGGCAGCAGCTCATCCACAAGATAATGAGGAACTCCCTGCATCTCATCAGGCATAATTTTTGCAGAACCAATGTCCATATATTTATAAACCTGCATAGAGTCTGCACTGATTATCTCACAGCCAAGCGATTTTGCCAGTCCAATTGAAGCGCTTGTTTTTCCCACAGCCGTTGGACCGGTCAATATAATAAGTGGTTTCTTATTTTCTGTCATATTTTATTCCTACCTATTGCTCGTTGCAGTTTATTGTTTGCTATTTGAAACTATACAATCACACAATTCTCTTAAACTTTTTTTCAAGCTCATATTTAGTCATCGTGATAATCGTTGGTCTTCCATGAGGACACGCATACGGATTTTCAAGTGTCAATAGCTGTGACACAAGCGCATCTGCCTCCTGAAACGAAATCTTCTGACCGCCCTTAATAGCTGCCTTACACGACATCGACGCAAGCTTTGATGCAATCAGTTCGGATGGCTGCATGCTTCCTCTATCCTCAAGATCAGACAGCATCTCCAAAAACAGCTCCTTTTCATTGATTCCATAAAGATTTGCCGGAATCTCACTGATTGCATACTCGCGCCCGCCGTATGGTTCAATTGTAAAGCCAATGCGTTCAAATTCACTTTTAAATTCTTCTAAAATCGCTTCCTCTGCCCTTGTCAGTGAAATAACCATCGGCGGACTCACAAATTGAGTAATACGCTCCTTTTTGCGGTATGCTTCCATAAGCCGCTCATAGTTTACCTTTTCATGTGCAGCATGCTGATCCATTATATAAAGTTGATTTCCATACTGAATCAGCCAGTATGTATCAAACAGCTGTCCAATCAGACGATGATGAATTCTTGCCTTCTCCGACAATAACGGCTCCGTAAACAGTGTTTGCTGTTCTGGTTTTTCTAATTTTTGTTCTGGCTGAGTAGGCATCTGATTAACAGTTTGAGATACATCCTGTCCAATACGTTTGTGTATTCCAGAGGCAGACTCCCACTTCGAATCAGAATCCTTTATTGTCTGCTTTTTTTCTGCATTATATTCGCAAACAGGCTCAGAAAGTTTTGACGACACTTTTGGCTGTTCTTCGTTTCTTGGCAACTTTTGTTCACTCTGAGTTTTATGTTCTGCTGATGGCTTTTGTTCATTTTGAGTTTTATGTTCTGCAGGTGGCGGTGGAATAATCTCCTTCATCGCCTGAAGACGTCTCTGCTCAAAAGGCTCTGGCAGCTTTTGCTTTTCCTGCACCTTCTTTTCTGCCTTGCCATCATCACTTACATCAGGAATAAATTCTTTGCCGCGAAGTGTATTTTCAATTGCGCCGACTAACAGCTCATAGATTTCATTTTCCTGCTGAAAGCGCACTTCCATCTTCGCCGGATGAACATTTACATCAATAAGCTCCGGCTTAATTTTAATATGAAGCACTGTAAACGGATAACGATGCTGCATCATAAATGGCTTATACGCCTGCTCAATTGCAGCAGCAATCAAACGACTTTTTACAAAACGGCCATTTATATAATAGTTTTCAAAAGTTCTATTTCCTCTTGAAATAATTGGCTTGCCAATATAACCTGTCACTGCGAATAGAGGACACTCATAGTTGATCTCTAACACATTAGATGAAATTTCTCTTCCATAAATTGTATAGATCAAATCCTTCAAGCGACCATTTCCACTCGTATAAAGCTTATTCTGTCCGCCATTTATAAAGCGCATAGATATATCCGGACGAAGCATAGCCATGTTTTCCATCAGCTGATTGATATAATTTCCCTCTGTAGCTGCTGTCTTTAAAAACTTCTTCCTGGCAGGCACATGGTAAAATAAATTGCGCACGAGAATTGTTGTGCCGTCTGGTGCACCTATCTGTGTTAAGCTTTTTTCCTCTCCGTCTTCAATCTGGTAGGAAATGCCAAGCATTGCTTCAGGCGGTTTTGAAATGAGCTCCACCTGTGCAATAGCTGCAATACTCGAAAGTGCCTCACCACGAAAGCCAAGTGAACCAATATCTAACAAGTCATCAATTGTATGAAGCTTACTCGTTGCATGACGCAAAAAAGCTTTACGCACCTGATCCTTTTCAATTCCGCAGCCATTATCGGTAATGCGAATAAAGCTGATTCCACCATCTTTGATTTCCACAGTAATCGCTGTTGCTTTCGCATCAATAGCATTTTCCAACAGCTCCTTTACAACAGAAGATGGTCTGTCAATAACCTCTCCTGCTGCAATCTGATTAATCGTTGCCTGATCGAGCAATTGTATTTCGGGCATTGCAGACCTCCTTTGTATGTTTTTAATTTTTATATTTTGATGCTTCCCACGGATTGCTCCGCAGCATGAAAGGGCAGGTTCCAAGCTCAGATATGATTTCCTGCAAGCAGGAAACATCGCTCAGTTTTTCACCTTGGAAGCATCAAATGCGATTTTTTAGTGTTGCCTGCATACGATACAGCGTATTAAGCGCATCAAGCGGTGTCATATTTGCAATTTCTAGTTTTTTGATTTCTTCTATTATAGAATCATCTTTTACTGTATCAAAAAGTGTCAGCTGATTTGCATCTACTTCATCTGGGCGTGATACGCGCCTTTTAGATGGTGTTGACTGCATCTGGGCAATCTCTCTTGCACGAGCTGCAATGTCAGCATCAGTCAGTTCCTCAACCAGTTCCTTTGCACGGTTTATAACGCGATCTGGAACACCTGCCAGTTTTGCAACCTGGATTCCATAGCTTCTATCTGCACCACCCTTAACAATTTTTCTCAAAAAGACAATATCGTCACCCTGCTCCTTCACGGCAATGCAATAATTATTTACACCATTTAATGCGCCTTCAAGCTCTGTCAGCTCATGGTAATGCGTTGCAAAGAGCGTTTTTGCACCAAGCTGTCTGGCATCCGCGATATATTCAACAACGGCCCACGCAATACTCATACCATCATAGGTACTAGTTCCGCGTCCGATTTCATCAAGAATAATCAGACTCTTTTTTGTCGCATGACGAAGAATGTTCGCCACCTCATTCATCTCTACCATAAAGGTACTCTGACCAGATGCCAAATCATCAGAAGCACCTACTCTTGTAAAAATGCGATCACTTATACAGATATTAGCCGATTTTGCAGGAACAAAGCTTCCAATCTGTGCCATAAGCGCAATCAATGCAACCTGACGCATATAAGTCGACTTTCCAGCCATATTCGGACCTGTAATAATTGAAATGCGGTTCTTTCCATTATCAAGCAGCACATCATTTGCTACAAACATATCATTTGGAATCATCTGCTCAACAACAGGATGACGACCATTTTTAATATCAAGAATTCCTCTTTCATTGATCTGTGGTTTAACATAATTCTGACGTTCCGCAACAAAAGAAAGAGATGCGATAACGTCAAGAAGCGCAACTGCACGCGCTGTTTTCTGAATACGTTCTACCTGCGATGCCACACGATCTCGCACATCACAGAACAATTCATACTCAAGCGCTGCCAGCTTATCCTCAGCACCAAGAATTAAATCCTCAAGTTCTTTTAACTCCTGCGTGATAAAGCGTTCTGCATTTGTAAGTGTCTGCTTTCTTGTATAATCATCAGGAACCATATCCTTAAAGGAATTTGTTACTTCAATATAATAACCAAACACCTTATTGTAACGCACGCGCAATGTCTTAATTCCTGTGCGTTCACGCTCCTTTGCCTCTAGCTCTGCCAGCCAGTTCTTTCCCTCTGTCTTTGAGCGGCGAAGCTTATCTACATCCTCATTATAGCCATCCTTAATGATTCCTCCCTCTCTGATAACAAGCGGCGGATCCTCTATAATGGCACTGCTGATTAATGCTTCCAAATCGTCCAGCGTATCTAGTTCATCATACAATTCTTTCAGCAGTGATCCTTTAAAATCAGCTAACTGCTGTTTAATCGGCGGCAGCATGCGAAGTGATGCCGCAAATGCCAAAAGATCTCTTGGATTTGCTGTCTTATAACTGATACGACCTGCCAAACGCTCCAGATCATAAACTGGCTGCAGATACTCGCGAATTTCTTCTCTTGTCACATATTCGTTTAGCAGTTCTTCAATCGCTTCCTGTCTTTTTAAAATTCTCGCACGATCAATAAGTGGCTGCTCAATAAAGCTTCGAAGAAGTCTTGCTCCCATCGCTGTCTTTGTCTTATCAAGCACCCAAAGCAAACTTCCGCGTTTTTCTTTTTCTCTAAGTGTTTCTGTCAGTTCCAAATTGCGGCGTGTCGATGTATCCACAATCATATAACAGCCTGTAGTATATGGCTGAATATTTGTAATATGTGGCATTGTACTTTTCTGAGTATCATACAAATACTGCATCAAAGCACCTGCCGATATCATTCCAGAATCATAATCCTCCAGACCAATTCCAAGAAGTGAAGTTGTATGAAAATGCTCCATTAAAATCTTTTTTGCATTGTCTTCCTTATAATACCAGGAATCTGGTGTTGATACAGTAAAATGCAGCCTGTCTTTTAATTCATCCAGATTTTCTCCACTTAATTCAAACAAATCATTGCATATTACCTCTGCCGGCGTAAACTTAAACAGCTCATCCTCTAACTGTTCTTTTGTCTTTAATTCTGTCAGATAAAATTCGCCTGTTGATACATCACATGTACTTACTCCGTAAATGCCACCCACATAGGCAATTGACATAATGTAATTGTTCTTCGTTTCATCAAGTGCCTTATTATCACAAATTGTTCCTGGTGTCACCACACGGATAACCTCACGCTTTACAAGACCCTTTGCAAGCTTCGGATCTTCCATCTGCTCTGCAATAGCGACACGATAGCCTTTTTTTACCAAACGATCTATGTAATTGTCGGCTGCATGAAAAGGAACTCCGCACATAGGTGCCCGTTCCTCTAATCCGCATTCTTTTCCTGTTAACGTAATCTCCAGTGCCTTTGACGCAGTAATCGCATCATCAAAAAACATTTCATAAAAATCACCCAATCTGTAAAATAAAATACAGCCAGGATACTGATCCTTTGTCTCAAAGTACTTCTGCATCATCGGCGACAGTTTCGCCCTGTTGATTTCCATTTACTTATGCCTCTCTTACTGTAAATTGTTGCTGTCCATTTGCAAAACTGCACACAGTCTGATAGCGGCTATCGTAACCGTCAGCCGCTATCTCCTCTTATCTTATCCGTTATTCCACAAGCTCTCCCAAATAGTAAAAGCCTTTGGACTCTATCATTTTTACTTTGCAGATCGTTCCGATCAATGAACTATCTCCCTTAAAATGAACCACTGTGTTATTGCTGAGACGTCCTGATACCATAGATGGATCTTTCTCATTAACCTCTTCTACCAACACCTCAAGTGTTTTTCCAGTATCGCGGCTGCACTGAGTTGTCGCAATAGACTGAACAAGCTTTAGCAGGCGGTCAAAACGATCCTTTACCACTTCCTCTGGTATCTGATCATCCATTGCAGCAGCTGGTGTTCCAGTACGCTTTGAATAAATAAAAGTAAATGCACTGTCGTACTGCACCTTGCGTACTACATCCATTGTATCTTCAAAATCTTCCTCAGTCTCACCTGGGAATCCAACAATAATATCTGTAGTCAGAGAAAGGTCTGGAATTTCACGGCGAAGCTTTGCTGCCAACTCCAAATATTGCTCCTTGTCATACTTTCTGTTCATAAGCTTTAAAATACGACTGCTTCCAGACTGAAGCGGCAAATGTAAGTGACGACAAATCTTTTTGGAATTTTTCATCACCTCAATTAATTCATCTGACAGATCCTTCGGATGTGAGGTCATAAAACGAATCCAACGAAGTCCTTCGATCTGCTCTACCTGCTGTAAAAGCTGTGCAAATGTAATCGGATTATCAAGTGTCTTTCCATATGAATTTACGTTCTGACCAAGAAGCATAACTTCTACTACACCATCAGCTACTAACTGCTTAATCTCCTTTATGATATCCTCTGGCTGTCTGCTTCTCTCTCTTCCGCGCACATATGGAACGATACAGTAGCTGCAGAAATTGTTGCAGCCATACATGATGTTAACACCACACTTAAAGGAATATTTACGGACAGCAGGAAGATCCTCTACGATTTGATCAGTTCCTTCCCATACATCAATTACCTGTTCTTTTTTAGTAAATGTCTGATATAACAACTCTGCAAGCTTAAATATGTTATGAGTTCCAAATACAATATCAACAAAACGGTAGCTGCTGCGAATCTTTGCAACCTCATCTGGCTCCTGCATCATACAGCCGCAGATAGCAATCATACGGTGAGGTGCTTTCTTCTTTCTGCTCTGGTACATTCCTAAATGACCGTATACCTTCTGGTTTGCATTCTCACGCACAGTACAGGTATTCATGATCAAAAAATCAGCAGCCTTTTCATCATCAGTTTCCTCATATCCGATTTTTTCAAGAATACCAAGCAGTTTCTTAGAATCTTTCGCATTCATCTGGCAGCCAAAGGTAGTAATATGAACTGTTAAGTTTCTTCCTAACTCTTCTGACTTTCTTTTCACATACTCTCTGCTTTTTGCCATAAAATAGAGCTGTCTGTTTGGTTCCATCTCCGGTGCCAAGGTGTTTGTATCTACCATATTGATGTCAATTCCGGTTAAATCGGAAACGTTTCTCAAATCTATTAAATCCATGTTATTCCTTTCAAGGGTTGGTTGTTTTGACTTTTTTGCCCTTCAAATGGCAGAAAAAGATATATTGTATATTACACTCAGCAATTTAAAATGTCAAGGGGATTTCCTTTTTGACCAGGTTGGCTATTACAGTCGCAAAGATATGTTACGAAAACCCTTCGGTGCAATGGTTTCGTCGGTGTCCCTTGTTCTCGCGGCGCCTTCTGCATAATTTTTATCTCATCGCCTGTTTAGCTCTCTGGTACTCTTTCTCTAACTGACTCTTAAATGCTTCAATTTCAGCCGGTTTCATGCCTGGTTCAGCTGTAGCGCAAATATATGGAACATTACTTGCCAGAAGCTCCATAGCCTCTGGCTGTTCTTCATACATCTCATAATAATCATCCACCAACATATCTTCAAGGATGATTGAAAACTCGTAGATATCTTTCGGGGTGTTCTCAAGAAATTCCTCGATCTGCTCCATCATCTCTTTAAACACTTTCCCAAATCTCCTTTTATAAAAAATTTAATTTTTACAACTATTCGGATCCGCGTAATATTATTTACATCTAAATAATAACGCAATATTTAATTGATGTTGCGCGCAACTTTCATTTCAATTGTCGCCTCTTCACGAGAGGCGACAAACGAAGCGGTTGAAGAGATGCAGTGCATCCTTATTTCAACTCACGACCTCCCAGCAGATCTGTCAGCAGACCATCTCCATTTCAACTCACGACCTCACGAGGAGGTCGACGATCTTAGATGCAGGAGCTGAAGTCCTCAAAATATTTCAACTCACGACCTCGTGAGGAGGTCGAAGCAGCTTCCGGAATTTTAAATGCAAAGTACCTGGTATTTCAACTCACGATCTCGCGAAGAGGTCGACGCCTGCTGCTGACGAATCAGTTCAGATGCCGAAATTATTTCAACTCACGACCTCACAAGGAGATCGACCAGAGTGGCGTTTAGGAAAAAGTTGGAAAATCAAGTCTTTCAACCGTCACGACCTCGCAAAGGAGGTCGACATTAGCTATTGTCCGAGACGAGCAGGTCTGCTATTATTTTCAACTCACGACCCTCACGAGGGAGGGTCGACCTATGCACAGCTAAGTACAGATGTTAGTTCACTATTTCAACTCACGACCTCGCGAGGAGGTCGACTGATCTCGTCCAGTGAAACTTTATAGCTACCTGGCATTTCAACTCACGACCTCACGAAGGAGGTCGACAGGAACACACTATATTTGCATCATGGCCCGG
>ENA-OPYX01000010-OPYX01000010.1-human-gut-metagenome-genome-assembly--contig:-NODE-10-length-94810-cov-10.934582_pt1 | contig 94810 bp, 87 predicted proteins | sample MGYA00242639_ERZ504486 | MGnify/ENA primary metagenome ERZ504486 (study PRJEB26092, sample SAMD00036296) | human gut metagenome | host: Homo sapiens | study: EMG produced TPA metagenomics assembly of... | reverse complement strand
AAATATCAGCAAATTCAATCAATTTATTTCTGCCTTCTTCATTCAATCCACTCATAATGTTATATGGATTTTCTCCAAAGAAGGATTCATATATATCTTCGATATCAAGTAACTGGCAAAGTGTCAGGAAAACATGTAAAGCTGGTTCTCGTGCATTGGTTTCCCATTTGGAGATTGCTTTTGTAGTGACCTGAATACCTTCCTGAGAAAGCAGGTCTACCAGATCTGATTGAGAGTATCCTTTCTTTTTTCTATTTTCTGCTAATATTTCCCCGAAATCACGCATTTGTTCGCCTCATTTCTATTTGAATTTTCTATATGCATTATACCGTATGTTAGAAATAAAATCAACAATAATCTCCAAAATGGAGAAAATATAACCGAGATGTTGCTTGACTATCTCCGGAATGTCGATATATACTAAACATACAGAAATTGACAAGACATCATGTTGAAGGAAACAGCTGGGAGGTGAAAAGTTTGAGTGAGCGTGTGATCCTGCATAGTGATATGAACTGTTTTTATGCCAGTGTAGAAATGCTGCATCATCCGGAATTTGCCGGAATGCCTCTGGCAGTCGGTGGCAATCCAGAAGCCAGACATGGAATTGTATTGACAGCAAATTATATTGTAAAGCAAAAAGGTGTAAAGACCGGAATGGCATTATGGCAGGCAAAACAGATTTGTCCGGAAATCATATTTGTACCACCACGGATGGATTTGTATTTGAGATTTTCACAGATGGCAAGAGAAATCTATTCGGAGTATACGGACAAGATCGAGCCATACTTATATGTCAAAGCGTAAGCTGACAAAAGAAATGGCAGATGCCTTTGTGGATTCAATTATTATCCATGGTAAGTATGAGTATGAGATCAAGCTGGTATATGACGATCAGTTTGCAGATTTACAGAAATTAAAGAAAGAGAAGGAGGCGCAGTCAAGATGACAGATCATAGAAAAACAGCTGTTTACATCCGTTTATCCGCAGAAGATGACAATGTAGATGGCAGAGCCAAAAAAGAGAGCGACAGTGTAACTTCTCAGAGAATTCTGTTAAAATCATTTGCAATTGATGAGCTGGGTGTAGCTGAGTCAGATATTCTGGAATATGTGGATGACGGTGTAAGCGGTACTCATTTTAAAAGGCAGGGATTTCAACAGCTGCAGGATGACATGAAAAGCGGAGAAATCGGCTGTGTAGTTGTAAAAGACTTTTCCAGATTTGGAAGAGACTATCTGGAAGTTGGATTTTATATTGAATATATTTTCCCGCTTCTACAGATTCGATTTATTTCGATTAATGACAGCTATGACAGTGCAACAAGTTGCGGAATGACAGGTGGAATGAATGTAGCATTGCAGAATCTGGTATACAATATGTATAGCCTGGATTTGTCCAAGAAAATTTCATCAGCGTTGCAGACAAGAACGAGAAATGGTACACGCCTTCCGGTAAATGCTAGATATGGCTATAAAAAAGGAAAAGATGGAAGGCTGGAAGTAGATCCGGAGGCTGCAAAAGTCGTGAAAATGATTTTTAAGATGGCAGCGGAAGGAACAAGTTTTGCAGATATTACAAGGGAATTGAACAGACAGGCGATTGCCACTTGTGATGAGCAGAAATTATCAAGAGGGGATCAGGTGCAGTTCCAGAGGTTTGAGACGATTAAAAAGAAACACTGGAGCCCTACGACAGTAGCGACAATTGTCCGGGATGAGATTTATATTGGAACCAGAATCTGGGGCAAAACACGTTGCAGTATGCATACTGCCCATAAAGCAGTTCTGAATGATGAAAAAGAATGGGTTCGCCTGGAAAATCACCATACGGCAATTATAGACAGGCAATTGTTTGAAAAAGCAAATGAAATGCATCCGAAAAAGAAGCGAAGTGTTGCGGAATCACGCACCAATTTTACTCTGGAAAGACGTAAAAAGCAGCCGGCATTGCTGATATGTGCCAACTGTGGGCATTCTTTACTAAAAGAAACAGAGCATCTGCTGAAATGCTCAGATGCCCGAACTAATGGAGATTCTGTGTGCCGAAGTCTGGTGATCCGGCGAGAACCGCTGGAGGAGAATATCCTTGGACTTGTTCATCAGTATGCAGTGTCAATGTTGGAAAAAGAAAAGAAAGCATCTTCCAAAAGTCAATGCAAATATAAAGAGATCAATACCGCAGAATTGCAAAAACAGAGCCGGCAGTTGACCTCGGAAAAGATGAAACGCTATGATGATTACAAAGATGGTCGTATAGATCGTGATTTGTATAAGCAGAGAGCTGAAAAGATAAGTGTACAGCTGGGTGAAATAAAACGAAAGATAGAAGATGCGGAGAATAGCAAAAAGATTCTTGAACAAAATGAACTTTCTGATAAAATAAAACTAAAAGATTTTTTGGGAATTCAGAAGTTCGATACAGAGAAGCTGCGTGAGATTATCAAGGTGATCCGTGTTCATAGTCAGGATGAAATTGAAATCGAATGGAATTTTGACGATATTTTTTCGGAACAGAGGTAACTTGAGCAGGACAAGAATGACTTATCAGAAGATAATAAAGGTACTGGGACTACCTGATGGAAGCGTCAGATAGTCTTCGGCAGAAAAAAATAAAATTTTTTTTGTCCTATACTTGACACATCCATACATTCTTCGTCACACGGGATGTACCAGATTGGGTGAGAATAATGTTAATTCGAAAGTTATGCAGTATGTAATGGGGTGCTGGATGTCCGGTGGACATCCGTTAAGCACCGACCGTAGCGGAGCGAAGACCATTCTGATGCTAAGATCACTATGAATATCTACAATCATATCGCAGAAATGTCTCATGTAGAAAATGAGATGTCAAAAATGAATCTGCCGGAAACTGTACCTGCTGTGGTGTAAATGTAAGTCGATGGTGTAATTTGGTGTACATAAAATGAGTGTTACACCAAAAGCAAATGAAATGGTGTAAAAATGGTGTAAAATCAAGAAAATCGAGTGCGAAAACAAGTGAAAGACCTATGTGAAGCCCGTAAAATCAAGGCTTCACAAATTCTTTACAAAATATTAGCACTCAAGTGTTGACAGTGCTAACAAATAGTGTTATATTTCTCCTAGAACAAGAAAAAAGCTACAGCATTTCCGAAACGAAAGTGCCGGAAGTGCTTTTTCAGGAATAGGAGGAAAGCCTATGAATATCAGTAAATTTACACAGAAATCCGTACAGGCTGTCCAGGATCTGGAGAAGGTTGCTTACGAATATGGCAACCAGGAGATCGAGGAAGAACACCTTCTGTATACATTACTTACACAGGAAGACAGCCTGATTCTCAAATTGATCGAGAAGATGGAGATTCAGAAGGAATATTTTGTTGACACTGTTAAGAAAGCTCTGGATGCCAAGGTTAAGGTTCAGGGTGGAGAACTTCGTTTCGGTCAGTATCTGAACAAGGCACTGGTCAGTGCGGAGGATGAAGCCAAGGCTATGGGAGATGAGTATGTCTCTGTTGAGCATCTGTTTCTTTCCATGCTGAGATATCCAAGCCCCAGTATGAAGAAGATCTTTGATGAGTTTGGAATCACCAGAGAGCGTTTTCTTCAGGCACTTTCTACAGTCAGAGGAAACCAGAGAGTTGTCAGTGACAACCCGGAGGCAACCTATGATACTTTGAATAAATACGGCGAGGATCTGGTAGAGAAGGCGAAGAACCAGAAGCTGGATCCGGTGATCGGACGTGATGTGGAGATCCGAAACATCATCCGTATCCTTTCCCGTAAAACCAAGAACAACCCGGTTCTCATCGGTGAGCCTGGTGTCGGTAAGACAGCAGCCATTGAGGGACTGGCACAGCGTATTGTGGCAGGGGACGTACCGGAAGGCCTTAAGAATAAGAAAATTTTTGCACTGGATATGGGTGCACTGGTTGCCGGTGCCAAGTATCGTGGTGAGTTTGAGGAACGTCTGAAAGCGGTACTGGAAGAGGTGAAGAAGAGCGAAGGACAGATTATTCTGTTCATCGATGAGCTTCATCTGATCGTTGGTGCAGGTAAGACAGATGGTGCCATGGATGCAGGAAACATGCTGAAGCCTATGCTGGCAAGAGGTGAGCTTCACTGTATCGGTGCTACAACTCTGGATGAGTACCGTCAGTATATTGAGAAGGATGCTGCACTTGCACGGCGTTTCCAGCCGGTTATGGTAAATGAGCCTACGGTTGAGGATACCATTTCTATTCTTCGTGGATTGAAGGAGAGATACGAGGTATTCCACGGCGTTAAGATTACAGACAGTGCACTGGTTGCAGCAGCTACCCTTTCACACAGATATATCACAGACCGTTTTCTTCCGGATAAGGCCATTGACCTTGTAGACGAGGCCTGTGCACTGATCAAGACAGAACTGGATTCCATGCCGACAGAGCTGGATGAGCAGAGACGTAAGATCATGCAGCTGGAGATCGAGGAATCTGCTCTTAAGAAAGAAACTGATAATCTCAGCAAAGAGCGACTGGAGGATCTGCAGAAAGAGCTGGCAGAGTTACGAGATACTTTTAATGCACAGAAAGCTCAGTGGGATAATGAGAAACATTCCGTAGAGAAGCTTCAGAAATTACGTGAGCAGATCGAGGATATCAATAAACAGATCCAGAAAGCAAAACAGAACTACGATCTGGAAAAGGCAGCAGAGCTGCAGTATGGTGAGCTGCCGAAGCTTCAGCAGCAGCTGGAAGTAGAGGAGAAGCAGGTCAAAGAAAGTGACAGAAGCCTGGTACATGAGGCTGTTACTGACGATGAGATTGCGCGTATTATTTCCAGATGGACCGGTATTCCGGTAACCAAGCTGACAGAAGGTGAGAGAACGAAGCTTCTGGGTCTTGAGGATGAACTGCATAAACGTGTAGTAGGTCAGGATGAAGGTGTACGTCTTGTAACAGATGCCATCCTTCGTTCAAAAGCAGGTATCAAGGATCCTACGAAGCCAATCGGTTCTTTCCTGTTTCTTGGACCAACCGGTGTTGGTAAAACAGAGCTTGCCAAGACTCTGGCTGCCACACTGTTTGACGATGAGCAGAACATGGTTCGTATCGATATGAGTGAGTACATGGAGAAATATTCCGTGTCCCGTCTGATCGGAGCGCCTCCAGGATATGTCGGATATGAGGAAGGCGGACAGCTGACAGAGGCCGTCCGAAGAAAACCGTACAGTGTTGTTCTTTTCGATGAGATCGAGAAGGCTCATCCGGATGTATTCAATGTACTTCTGCAGGTACTGGATGATGGTCGTATCACAGATTCGCAGGGACGTACCGTTGATTTCAAGAATACTATTCTGATCATGACTTCCAATATTGGTTCTCCGTATCTTCTTGACGGCATCAACGAGAAGGGAGATATCAAACCGGAGGCACAGGAGCAGGTTATGGGAGATCTCCGTGGACACTTCCGTCCGGAGTTTCTGAACCGTCTGGATGAGATCATCATGTTCAAGCCACTGACTAAGAATAACATTGGCAAGATTGTTGATCTGATGGTAAGAGAACTAAGTGACCGTCTGGCTGACCAGGAACTTTCCCTGGAGCTTACAGATGCCGCCAAACAGATGGTAGTGGACAACGGTTATGATCCGGTTTACGGTGCACGTCCTCTGAAACGTTATCTACAGAATTATGTGGAAACACTGACAGCCAAGAAGATTCTTTCCGGTGATGTACATGCCGGAGATACCATTGTGCTGGATGTGAAGGACGGAGAATTTACTGTCAGCACGAAGTAAAAAATAACTCCATAAAATTACAGATAGATTGACTGTGAAAAGAACTGTCGGTTCTGATAGAAATTCGTTTTAGAATGAAAATCAGAATTTGGCAGTTCTTTCAAATATGGAAAAAACTTTAATTGGACACTTGACAAAAAAGGATAATGGTAAGATAGTAAATTTAATGTTTTGCAAGTGACAGTCATCAGGCTGTCCGGAAGCAGCTTATAAATATCAGACAAAAGGATGGAAACAGATTATGATACCAAAGGACCCGGTAATGCTTTTAAGTTACGTAAATACACAGCTGCGGGATTTTTACAGATCCCTGGATGCCTTCTGTGAGGACAGAGGACTTAACAGGAAGGACCTGGAGGATAAGCTTGACATGATTGATTATGCTTATGATCCGGCTGTGAATCAGTTTGTATAAGAAAATCAGGAACAGGAAATAGTGACGATGATATTAGAAGAAGTTTTTCGGAAGATAATAGAGATATGCAGGAGAAATGGAGCTTCAAAGGTGATTCTTTTTGGCTCCAGAGCTAAGGAGACTGCGCGGGAGAGGAGCGATATAGATATTGCTGTATGTGGAGTTCATGATATGGAAAAACTTCAGGAAGAAATCGAGGATATCCCGACTTTATATACGGTAGATCTGGTAGATCTGGACACCTGTGAAAATCAGTTGCTGTTGGAGGATATAGAGCAATATGGACGAAAAATTTACGAAGAGGTATGAATCCTTTAGGAATTCTCTTGCTTCATTAACTGAGGCGAAACAACGCGATATGGAAGATTCTTTTGTATTAAGCGGTACAAGTGCGAAATTTAGCATTACCTTTGATCTTGGCTGGAAAGTAATGAAAGATATTCTGGTTCAGTATTATGCAATGACCGGTTTTGTTGCAGGATCACCGAGAGAGGTTTGGAGAGAATCATTTAAGGCAGAACTGATCCAGGGAGATGAATGGATGGATATGCTGAAAGTCCGTAATCAGCTTGCACATGATTATGACGGAGTTATCGTGAAAAAATACTGTCATATCATTGTTAATAAGTATATTGGTAAATTTGAGGAATTTCAGAGTAAAGTGGATGTGCTGTTAGAAGAAATATAAAGAACAGATAGAATTCACAAGAAATACCCGTTATGGAAAAGAAAATTCCAACCGGGTATTTTTTTATGCAATAAAATAGTTAGTTCAACAAATTAATCAGAGTAGATTTGATTTGTGAGAAATTAACAATAAATCTTAAAAAAGTGTAAAATCCACAAAAATCAGTTGCAATTTTTGTGCAGATGTATATTATATATAGTTAGCCGACTAATTAAATAAAAAAGATCACTGCTTTTGATATCATTAACGGGGAGCAGGGGCTTGATCGGATAAGAGAGGAGTGACAGCGTGTTTTGTAAGGAGGAAGATGAGAAAGAAAGACAGAGCAGCGTTTTATCTCTGTTTATGAAGGTAGACCGTCATTTTATGACGAAATGCTTTGGTCAGATGCAGGAGCTTGGAATTTATCCGGGACAGATCCCGGTTCTGGGGCTTGTGTCCGGAAGGGATGGACTGAGTCAGCGGGAAATTGCAAAGATCCTGCATATCAAGCCGCCTACGGTAAATGTATCTATACAGAGACTGGAGAAAGCAGGCTTTCTTTATAAGAAACCGGATGAAAAGGACCAGCGTGTGACCAGGATCTACATGACAGAAAAGGGAAAGGAAATCAAGGCAAAAGCACTGGAACGGATCCATAAAAATGAGGCTGTAATGATGGAAGGCTTCAGTGAGGCGGAACAATGTCTGCTTCGGAGATTTCTGGAGCAGATCCTGGTAAATATTGAAAAGATACAGCCGGAGGAAGTCATAGAAAAGCTTCAGCCGGATGAAATAACAGAAAGGAAGGAACAGAAACGTGATTAAACTGATGAAATATCTGAAACGATCTGCAGGTTACATCGTGATCATCATTGCGCTTCTTTTTCTTCAGGCATACTGTGATCTGTCTCTGCCGAATTACACATCCAATATCATCAATGTGGGAATTCAGCAGAACGGTATCGAAGACAGTGTTCCTGAGAAGATCAGAAAGACATCCATGGACAGTCTGAAGCTGTTTATGGAAGAGGATGATGCGAAAACTGTGGATGGATTTTATGAGGAAGAGGGAGATGATCTGGTATTAAAGGATAAAATCTCCAAAGAAGACAGAGAAGAACTCAACGATATCTTCGGCAAACCGATGGTGATCGTTTCTACTCTGACGTCCGATAGTGAAGAATCAAAAGCAGCTCTTGCAAAAATGGGAATCCCGGAAGGGACTGATCCACTGGCGGCTCTTTCTCAGATGCCGGCAGAGGCTTTGGCTGCTATGAAGGAACAGGTCGGAGAAAAGATCGACAAGATGCAGGAATCCATCATCACACAGGCAGGTGTTTCCTACGTTCGTGCAGAATATGAAGCCATGGGTGAAGATGTGGATGCCATACAGATGGATTACATGAAATCAACAGGTATCCGCATGGTGCTGATGGCACTGGTCACTATGGTGGCTGCAGTATGTGTGGTATTTTTTTCATCCAGAGTTGCGGCATCTATGGGGCATGATCTCCGTGGGCTGGTTTATAACAAAGTCATAGGTTTTTCCAGCAGAGAGTACCATAAGTTTTCAACAGCATCCCTGATCACACGATGTACCAATGATATCCAGCAGATCCAGCAGGTAATGGCTATGATGTTCCGTATCGTGCTTTACGCGCCGATCCTTGGAATCGGAGGTGTGATCCGGGTGCTTCAGAGAGATTCCTCCATGACATGGATCCTTGGGGTGGCCATTGTATTAATCATGGTATTTATGGGATTGTTGTTTAAGATCGCAATGCCGAAATTTTCAGCTTTGCAGACCATGGTAGATAAGCTGAACCTGGTAACAAGAGAAATCCTTACCGGTATTCCGGTTATCCGTGCATTCAGCCGTGAGAAGCATGAGGAGGAGCGTTTTGAGGATGCAAATATCACTCTGACGAAGACGAACCTCTTTGTAAACCGCTGTATGACATTTATGATGCCGGTGATGATGCTGATCATGAACGCAGTTTCCGTATTGACCATCTACAGTGGTTCTTATGCGGTAGACAGCGGAAGCATGCAGGTTGGTGATGTTATGGCGTTTATCCAGTATGCAATGCAGATCATCATGTCATTTTTGATGATCACGGCAATGTCTATCATGCTGCCGAGAGCAAATGTATCTGCACGTCGTATCAATGAGGTGCTGGAGACAGAAGTAAGTGTTCACGATCCGGAGAATCCGGTACAGCCGTCTGAGAATGTAAAGGGAACCGTGGAATTCGACCATGTAAGCTTCGCATATCCGGAGGCAGGAGAGAATGTTATCACAGACATTTCCTTTAAGGCAGAAAAAGGTGAGACAGTAGCGATCATCGGAAGTACAGGAAGCGGTAAGAGTACACTGATCAATCTGATTCCGCGTTTCTATGATGCAACAGAAGGAGCTGTGAAAGTGGATGGCGTGGATGTCAGGGAAATGACACAGAAGGATGTCCGTGACAGGATCGGATATGTTCCGCAGAAGGGTGTACTTTTCTCAGGAACCATTGATTCCAATATCCGTTACGGAAAGACAGAGATTCCGGAAGACGCAGTGAAAAAAGCAGCAGAGGTTGCACAGGCTACGGAGTTTATCGACACCAAGCCGGAGAGATATAAGACTCCGATCGCACAGGGAGGAAGCAATGTTTCAGGTGGACAGAAGCAGAGGCTTTCCATTGCCAGAGCTATCGCAAAGGATCCGGAGATCTTTATCTTTGACGACAGCTTTTCCGCACTGGATTTTAAAACAGACAGCACACTTCGAAAAGCTTTGAAAGAATATACAAAAGAAGCAACAACCATTATCGTGGCACAGCGTATCAGTACGATCCTCAATGCAGATAAGATCCTTGTACTGGACGATGGACATATGGCAGGAATCGGAAGCCATAAGGAGCTGATGAAGTCCTGCGAGGTATATCGCCAGATTGCCATGAGTCAGTTATCAGAGGAGGAATTGGCATGAGTCAGCAGAGAAGAAGAGGCCCTATGGGCGGACACGGAATGCAGCCAACAGAGAAGGCCAAGGACTTCAAAGGCTCCATGAAAAAGCTCTTTGGCTATATGGGCAGATATAAAATCCGTTTTATCCTGATGTTTATCTTTGCAGTGGCAGGTACAGCTTTTAATATTGCAGGCCCGAAGATCCTTGGAAAAGCTACCACAGAGCTGTTCAATGGTCTGGTCGCCAAGGTAAACGGCACAGGCGGTATTGATTTCAGTAAGATCGGAATGATCCTTCTGTGGACTTTGGGACTGTATATGGCAAGTGCGTGCTTTTCCCTGATACAGGGCTTTGTCATGACGGGGATTTCCAATGATGTCACATACAATCTCCGAAAGGATATTTCAAAGAAAATCAACCGTCTGCCAATGAATTATTTTGAGAGCAGAACAAACGGTGAGATCCTTTCCAGGGTGACAAATGATGTGGATACCCTGCAGATGAGTATCAACCAGAGCATGACACAGCTGATCACATCCGTAACAACATTGATCGGTGTATTTATTATGATGCTTTCCATCAATGTGTGGATGACACTGGCAGCAGTACTGATCCTGCCGGTTTCCATGCTTATCATTAATAAAGTAATGAAACACTCCCAGAAATATTTCCAGGCACAGCAGGAGTATCTGGGAAAAGTAAATGGTCAGGTGGAAGAGAATTTCGGCGGCCATGATGTAGTAAGAGTATTCAATAAAGAACAGGACGTGCTGAAAGAATTTGAGCACGACAATCAGAAACTCTACGAGTCAGCATGGAAATCTCAGTTCTTTTCCGGGATGATGATGCCGATTATGCAGTTTGTAGGCAACTTAGGATATGTGATGGTGGCACTTCTCGGAGGAATTTTTGCCATTAAGGGAACTATCGAGGTTGGAGATATCCAGTCCTTCTTCCAGTATATCCGTAACTTTACACAGCCGATCCAGCAGATCGCCCAGGTTACAAACCTTCTGCAGTCCTCTGCGGCAGCTTCTGAAAGAGTATTTGAATTTCTGGAGGAGCCGGAGGAAGAGCTTCAGCCGGAGAACCCGGATTCCATTGAGGGACTGGAAGGAAATGTACAGTTTGAGCATGTGAAATTCGGTTATAACCCGGATAAGATCATTGTAAATGATTTTTCCGCAGATGTGCATGACGGTCAGAAGATCGCCATTGTAGGACCTACGGGTGCAGGAAAAACGACGATCGTAAAGCTGCTGATGCGTTTTTATGATGTAAACGGCGGAAGCATCAAGGTTGACGGACATGATATCCGGAACTTCAATCGCAGCAATCTCCGTGAGATGTTCGGAATGGTGCTGCAGGACACCTGGCTGTTTTCCGGAACCATCATGGAAAATATCCGCTACGGAAGACTGGACGCAACGGATGAAGAGGTGATCGCAGCAGCAAAAGCGGCTCATATCCATAATTTCATCATGCAGCAGCCTGGCGGTTATCAGATGGTACTTGACGAGGAGACCAGCAATGTTTCCCAGGGCCAGAAGCAGCTTCTTACCATTGCAAGAGCCATCCTGGCAGATAACAAAATCCTGATCCTTGATGAGGCTACATCTTCCGTTGATACCAGAACCGAGATGCAGATCCAGAAAGCCATGGATAACCTGATGAAGGGCAGAACAAGTTTTGTTATCGCCCACAGATTGTCAACTATTAAGGATGCAGATCTGATCCTGGTAATGAAGGATGGAGATATCATTGAGCAGGGAAATCATGAAGAGCTCCTGGCACGTAAGGGATTTTATGCGGATCTGTATAACAGTCAGTTTGAACAAAAACAGGCATAATCCTGTTTTTGTTCATGAGGAAGTAGCGAAGCGGATTCCGAATGTCTGCTTTGCTGAAAGAGGCTCAGGCATAAGATAACCTGAGCATTGGGCAGGATTACAGCACCGGAAATGTACTTCCATCCGAAAAACGGATCGGCTACGTTTCCGGTGCTTTTTTGCGGATTTTTCTCAGGTTAATGTGGTGAATAAATATTGTACAATTCATATAAAAATAATAGGAATAATAATGTAAATTATATAAAAATAGCACAAAAATCGTAAGAAAGTACAGTCTGTTCGGAAGAATAAAGAGGAATTCCATGATTCATACAGTATAATAGGATATATCGAGTGTGCGGAAAAACTACAAACTATATAATGCGGAAAATGCGGAATGTTAAAGAGAAGAGAGGTATTTTTATTATGAAACAGAAAGCAATGGATATGAAACTTGTAGTAAAACCGCTGGTTGGATGTCTGACACATACACATTTCTGGGAGGGACCATGTCGTGCTGGACATAAAGAGGATATGACTGTTGAAGCTGAGACAAAAGCAGCTGATGAGGCATTCAAAAATTCAGTTAAGGGATTAAAAGGGGTTATTGATGAGGTAGAATTCACGGAGCCTGTGGATGTCCGCTATAATGAGTCTTTTGTTGTAGATAAAGACCTTTTTGCAAAAATCGGAGAGGATGTTGATGAGATCGATTGCTTCCTCTGCATGGGATGGAGAATTCCTAAGCTTGAGCGTTTCGGAAAGCCGGTCGTTATCTGGCAGAACGGAAACGAAGGAATTGATTTTGCAGCATACTGCCGTTCCATCGGAGTAGAGGCATATGTATGTATGGATCTTCAGGATGTGAATGAGATCATGCATATTCTCTGGGTAAGAAAAGCAGTTCGCAATACAAGGGCACTTGTACTGACAGCAGGATCTCAGCCTACATTCGGAATTCAGAGTCTGATCCGTGATCCGGAGATCCTTCGTCAGCGTTACGGAGTTGAAGTGGTGAAGCTTCCATTTACATCCATCTTCAAATATATGGATGAGATCACAGATGAGGAAGCAAAACCGATTGCAGATAAGATCATTGCAGGATCTACCGATACACAGGTAAACACAGACTGGTTTATCAATGACGTGAAATATTATCTGGCTGCCAAAAAGATGATGGATATTTATGACTGCAACGCTTTCTCAACCGCATGTCATGAGCTCTGTACAACAGAAATCCCGCAGAACCGTAAATTCACACCATGTATGTGCCATTCCATCATGAAAGACGAGGGAATTCCAAGCGGATGTGAGGAAGATCTTAATGCACTGATGGCCATGCTGATCATGCAGTATGCCGGAAAACGTCCGGCATTCATGGGGAACCCGAACCACGAGACAGACGAGCTTCTCCGCATCCACCATGCAGTACCAGCTCTTCAGATGAACGGTTATGGAACAAAACCGCTGGCATACAAACTCTGGGCATTCACAGGCCAGGGATTCGGTGGAAAACTGCAGGTTGACTTCACAGAGAACGATGATGATTATATCACACTTGGACGTTTCAATCCGGCAGGCGATACCATGTGCATCAAGAAAGGCAAGGTTATCCGTTCTGAATATGCAGATACATACTGCAGTCCGTTCTACTACATCCAGATGGACGATGCAAGAGAATTCATGCACAATCTTGCAGGATTTGGACATCATCAGGTACTGATCTTCGGTGATTATACAAAGATGATCAAGAAGATTGCAAAAATTATGAACTTCAATATTCTGGAAGGATGATTGGATGATATATCTGAACAACGGGGCAACTTCCTGGCCGAAGCCCTCTGCTGTTTCGGAAGCTGTGCAGGCGTGTCTTAGCGGCACGCCTGCTTCGCAGTTCCGGGGCGGCAGCTCGATCATGAAAAAAGATGTGGAAGTACTTTGCCGGGAAAAACTGGGACAGCTCCTTGGAATCAGGGAAACAGAGAGAATATTTTTTACATCAGGGGCAACAGAAAGCATGAATACAGTCCTTGGGGGGCTGGACTACGGTGAAAAAGGCAGTAGCATCCTGGTAACGCAGACAGAGCATAACAGTGTGCTACGTCCGGTATATAATCTGGAACAGCTGAGAGAACATCCGGTGCTGGTAGTAAAGTGTACGATAAACGGGACAGTGACGGAAGAAGCCCTGGAAACAGCAGTACGACCGGACAGCCGTGTGCTGATTGTGAACCACTGTTCCAACGTGACAGGCTGTGTGCAGGATATGGAGATGATCCGGGAATTTGCAAAGAGACATGGGCTGCTCCTGATCGTGGATGTGTCGCAGAGTGCTGGCTGTATCCCTGTTGATGCAGATAAATGGGAAGCAGATGCGCTTATTTTTACAGGGCACAAAAGCCTGATGGGAATTCAGGGAACCGGCGGATTTTATGTCAGGAGCGGAATTGAGCTGAAGCCTCTGAAATATGGGGGAACCGGAAGAAACAGCGCACAGCTTACCTACGAGAACAAAGACTATGAGTATGAGGTAGGAACTCAGAACATGCCGGGAATCACAGGACTTCTGGCGGGTGTGGAATTTATTGAACAGACGGGGCTTTCCGCCATTATGGAAAAAGAAGCTCGTCTGATGGAAATGCTTTATAGTGGGCTGGAACAGATAGAGGGTGTAAGGATCTACGGAAACCATGACGTATGCAGAGGACCTGTGATGAGCCTGAATTTTCAGGGACTGAAAGCTTCGGATGCCGCGTATATTCTGGAAAGCGGATATGGTATCATTGTCCGTTCAGGGCTTCACTGTTCGCCACTGATCCATAAGGCAATGGGAACAGAAGAGGGCGGAACTGTGAGAGTAAGTGTTTCGTGGTTTACGGAGGAGAAGGATATAAAGGAATTTTTAGGAGCTGCGAAGGAAATAGCGGCATCTGTGGCACGGAATATTTAGCAGGCAAGTTACAGAGCAAATTTATACGGATGTATTACGAAGAACGATCGCAGGAATCAGTCATATAGGGCAGACAGCAGATCCATGGGAAATCTGCCTGTAAAGGAAAGGGGAATACACGATTATGAAAATAATAGGAAAACAGCCTTCCAGGGAAAAATGTGCAGAATCCGGCTGGTTTGCCTGGGATTATCTTCTGGATGAACCGGTAGAGCGGGAATTCATCCTGAAGCTGAGACCATTGGGCGGATTCACATATCTTGATATGCTGAAACAGCCGTTTTTTAAGATTGACAGCGATTACTATATGATAAAAGGAATTCAGGGTAATGATTATTTCCGCATTGCTGTCCATGGGAAACACGAAGATCAGCTGGAAGAGTTAGAACGAACTATCACAGATTGCATGGAAAAATAATATCTGCTATAATATTGTGAGCGTAAGAAGACACTGGAAAGGCTGCCGGTCCTGCCGGAAACAGCTGATGCGTTGACAGTGTCTGCGTTTACAGGAGGCAGAATTTGCGATTAGAGAGAGACAACATACCCCTTGACAAAGAATTTCCTTTTCAGATTTCAGAGGTGGAACTGACACCGGAGAACAGTCGGCCTGGAAGTTATCACTGGCACAGCTATTTCGAGATCACCTGTGTGTTGGGGGGCAAGGGAAATTATTTTGTAAACGGGCAGGAATATACAATGGAAGAAGATGATATTATCATCTTCAATAATGTGGAGCCTCATGGATGGAAGCTGATCGGTGGAGACATGAAGCTTCTTGTGATGATCTTTTCACCGGAATTCGTAGCCGAAAAGCTAAGTATTTTTGATACGGAATATCTGAAGCCGTTTGTTGAGAGAGGAAGTAATTTCAAGAACCGTATCGGCAGGGAAGAAGAGGTAAGCGGAGAGATCCGTTCCAGTATCTGGGAGATCTATCACGAATGGCAGCAGAAAAAAGAAGGCTATCCGCTGATGATCAAGGCGAATGTACTTCGTATCCTTACCATGCTGATCCGGGCTTATCAGGATGAGAGCAAGTCCGGGGAAATGCTCCGTGAGAAGAAAAATGCAATGAAGCGTCTTGAGCAGGCTTTTAATTACATAGATGATCATTACTGTGAGAAGATCACTCTGGAAGAAGTTGCTTCTTCCGTATATATGAGTTCCAACTATTTTTCTTCTTATTTCCGTAAGGTGACAAATATCAGTTTCAGCGATTATGTCACAAGGATGAGGATCAACCATGCGCGTGAGCTTCTTCGGGAAACAGATAAAAATGTTACGGAAATCGCCATGGAATGCGGATTTAATAATATTTCCAATTTTTACAGACTTTATAAAAAACATGTGGGGAAACCGCCGAAAGATGAGAAGCAGAAGAAACAGTAAAAATAGTTAAAATTCATGAGCAGATAAGTCATAGACGGAAATCAGGCTTCGATGTTAGGATAAAAGTAAGAAATTTTGTCCTGATATCGGAGCTTTTTTAACCGAATCAAGTAAGTCCCCTGCTTCAATTGCGAGGAGCAATAAGCAGTGGGTGGGACTTACTTGTATCAGGAGTGGAATATTAATGTCCGATTTACCGGACAGATAAGGAGAAGGGGAATTATGGTTAAAACAGATAAATATGTACAGTTTGAAGCCGGAAAACTGAGATACCGGGTGGTTCCGGTGACAGAAGAGATCATCCGTGTGATCGTTTCCGGAAAAGAAATCAAAGAGTCACAGGATTCTCTGATCATTGAGAAAAAAGAATACCCTGAGGTTGATTTTTCAGCAGAGGAAAATGCAGGAAGTATCATTGTGAAAACTGTGAAAGTCTGTGCAGAGATCAACACTGCATCCGGTGATATCATCTGGAAGCATGCAGACGGAAGCAAGTGGCTTTCCCAGAAGAAACCGGAACTGACTGAAACAGATGTGATCCACTATAATACAGGCGATGAGGAGCCGATCATCAACCGTGTAAAAACAGTTGACGGTGAGAGAAATTTTATCCAGAATCTGAAAGCTGAGAAAGTAAGAACAGCATATCGCGGAAAACTATTCTTCACATGGAAAGAGGATGAGGAAATCCATGGGCTTGGACAGGCAGAGGAGGGTATTTACAACTACAGAGGTCACTGCCAGTACTTATATCAGCATAACATGCGTATCCCGATGCCGGTTTTGGTTTCCACAGAAGGATATGGAATTCTTGTTGACTGCTGTTCACTTATGACTTTTAATGATGATCTGAAAGATTCCTATCTGTTTCTGGATACTGTAGATCAGATCGATTATTATTTTATGGGCGGTCATACTATGGATGAGATCATCCATGATTACCGTTATCTTACAGGCAAGGCGCAGATGCTGCCGAAATGGGCTTATGGCTATGTACAGTCCAAAGAGCAGTATTACACGGCAAAAGAGCTTCTTGAGATCGTTCGCCACTACCGTGAGATCGGGGTTCCGCTTGACTGTGTGGTACAGGACTGGAATACCTGGGATCCTGGAAACTGGGGCGAGAAGATCCTGGATCAGAAGCGTTACGGAGATATGAAAGAATGTGCGGAGGAAATCCACAAACTGAATGCTCATACCATGGTTTCCGTATGGCCGAATATGAATGCAGGCGGCAAGAACCATACAGAGTTTTTTAAGACTGGTCATCTTCTTTATGATTATGCGACTTATGATGCTTTTAATGAAGAAGCGAGAGAAATGTACTGGAAACAGGCACAGGAAGGACTTTTTGACCAGGGCTTTGATTCCTGGTGGTGCGATTCCACAGAACCGTTTTCCGGTCCTGACTGGGGTGGTGCAGTAAAGAGAGAGCCATGGGAAAGATATGAGCTTGTCGGCGGTGAGCACAAGAAATATCTGGATCCTGCTGTTGCCAATGCTTTTGCACTGATGCATGCAAAGGGAATTTATGAGAATCAGAGAAAAACTACAGAAGAGAAACGAGTTCTTAACCTGACACGTTCCGGCTATGCTTCCGGCCAGAAATATTCTGCAATGCTGTGGTCAGGCGACACCTGTGCATCCTGGGATAATCTTAAGACACAGATCGTGGAAGGCCTGAATATGGGACTCAGCGGATATCCATACTGGACACTGGATATTGGCGCTTTCTTTACAGTTGCTGATAAGTGGCAGAACCGTGGATGCGGCTGCAACACAGATCCGGAGCCGAAATGGTTCTGGCAGGGCAAATATAATGAAGGTGTGAAGGATAAAGGATACTGTGAGCTGTATACAAGATGGCTGGAGATGGGAACCTTCCTTCCGATGTTCCGTTCCCATGGAACTGATACACCAAGAGAAATCTGGAACTTCGGTGAAAAAGGAACCATGTTCTATGATGCCATCGAGAAGTTTATCAAGCTCCGTTATCATCTGATGCCGTATATTTATTCCCTGGCAGGTGCTGTACATTTTAATGATTATACGATTATGAGAAGCCTTCTCTTTGACTTCCCGGAGGATAAAGATGCACGCAAGGTTGAGAATGAGTTTATGTTCGGACCGTCCCTTTTGATCTGTGCTGTTACAGAGCCGATGTATTATGGATCGGAGAGTACTGAGCTCCATAGAGAGAAAACATGGAAATGCTATCTCCCCGCAGGTACGAAATGGTACGATTACTGGACAAACAAGGAGTATGAAGGCGGCCAGTACGTAACCGCAGATGCTCCGATCGACCAGATGCCGATCTTTGTAAAAGCAGGAAGTATCCTTCCTGTTGCAGAGGGACTTGTATATGCATCCCAGAAACCTGAGGAGCCGGTGAAACTTATGGTATATCCAGGTGAAGACTGCAAGTTCACTATTTATGAGGATGAGGGAAATAACTACAATTTTGAAAACGGTGCTTATGCAACAACAGAGCTTACCTGGGATGATAAAACAGGAACTCTGACTGTTGGCGGGCGTCAGGGAAGTTATCCGGGAATGGAAGAAGTTTCCTACGTGACTGAAGTTGTAAAATAAATAAGCGATAACAAGGAAAGACTGTCTGAAAAGGTGCCTGGCATCTCTTTGGGCAGCCTTTTTTTACTCTATACATCGTTACGGCTTTCGGGTATAATTCTGTAATAAGGCATTTTTATGCCTGAGAAAAAACAAACAGAAATGGGAGGATTTTACCATGATCATAACAACAACGCCATCTGTAGAGGGAAGAGCAATCCGTGAATATAAAGGAATCGCATTCGGAGAAGTGATCACAGGAGTAAATTTCATGAAAGATCTTGGAGCAGGTCTTCGGAATTTCTTTGGCGGCAGAAGCGCCGGTTATGAGGAAGAACTTCAGAAAGCCAGAAAAGAAGCCCTGGCAGAGCTGGAGCAGCGTGCAGGTGCAATGGGAGCTAATGCAGTGATCGGTGTGGATATTGACTACGAAGTGCTTGGTGCAGATAATGGAATGCTGATGGTAACAGCAAGCGGAACTGCTGTAGTGGTGGATTAAGGCTTATGGCAGCGGTAAAAAACGGACGTGAATACCTTTCACATGTGACAGAGACATTGAAGCACAGGATCGCACAGCTGGATGAATCCATAGAGGCCGGGCAGAAAGAAATCGAAGGTATGCACGAATACTACTGGGAAAACTATACAGAGATGGACCAGTACGGATATGAGAATTTTGATAACCAGCAGGCACTTCTCCATGAGATCAATGCCAGCAATGAGAAAATCGAACTGCGTCGGAGATTCAGGAAGATGATGGATTCACCGTTTTTCGGAAGGGTGGATTTCTGCTATGAAGGAGAAGATGAGCCGGAGATATTTTATATCGGAATTGCGAACCTGGCTGAGGAGAACGGCGGATTTCCGCTGATCTATGACTGGAGAGCGCCTGTGTCCGGACTGTTCTATGATTTTGACAAGGGACCGGCTTCCTACCAGGCTCCGCTTGGCGAGATCCACGGGGATATTGCTGCCAAGTGGCAGTACAAGATCCGCGGTGGAAAAATGATCTATGAGTTTGAGAGTGATGTGAAGATCGACGATGAGATCCTGAAGGCAGAACTTGGAAGTAACGGTGATGTACAGCTGAAGAATATTATCCGCACGATCCAGAAGGAGCAGAATGCGATCATCCGAAACACTTCGGATCGTATCATGGTGATCCAGGGAGCAGCAGGAAGCGGAAAGACTTCCATTGCCCTGCACAGGATCGCTTATCTCCTGTATCATGACAGGAAAAATCTGAAATCTTCTTCTGTGCTGGTGCTTTCACCGAATGGGGTGTTCTCGGACTATATTTCCCATATCCTGCCGGAGCTTGGCGAGGAGAATATCCGGGAGATGAGCTTTGACCTTTTTGCATACAAGAGACTGAGAAATATTGTTTCTGACTGTGAAGACAGATATGATCTGATCGAGCGTCAGATTGCAGGATTATGCGATGAAAAGCTTCTGAAAGAGAAACTGTCACGGGATTTTCTGGATCGTATGGAAGGATATCTGGTGGAGCTTGAGGACAGCCTTATGAACTTCCGTGATGTGGAACACAGAGGCGTGGTCAAAAAAGAGCAGGAGATCATAGAGCTTTTTTACTTTAAATTCATGGATATCCCACTGCTTTCCAGAATGGATGCGGTGGCAGAATATTTCATTGATGAGGTGGAGACTCTTAAGGGATTCGATCTTCCAGATGAGGAGAGGGAGGCTGTGAAGAGCCGTTTCTACAGGATGTATGAGACAAGAGATCTCTATGTGCTGTACAACCGTTTCCTGAGACAGGAAGGTTTTCCTTCTCTTCCACAGGTTCAGTATGAAAAAAGAAAGTTGCGCTATGAGGATGTGTATCCGGTTTTGTATCTGAAATATCGGCTGGAAACTCAGCAGGAGGATTCCGGTGTGCGCCATCTGATCGTGGATGAGATGCAGGATTATTCCATGATCCAGTATCTGATCATTCAGAGACTCTTTAAATGCAGGATGACTATTCTTGGGGACAGAGAACAGACTATGGACGGCGAGCAACAGGATGTGCTGACATTTCTGCCTAAGATCTTTGGAAAAGATATCCGCAGGATCGTGATGAACAAGAGCTACCGTAATACTGTTGAGATTGCGTCTTATGCCAATAAACTGGCGGGAATTACGGAAGTGGAGCTTTTTGAACGTCATGGAAAACCTGTTGTGGAAAAAGAATTTCCGGGGCTAGAAGAAGCACTGGAGAGCGTAGTGAGAGAACTACGTCTTGAAAAGCAGGCAGCTGAAGAAATTATTTCTTATGAAACAGCAGCTGTGATCGCAAGAACTGCCGATGAAGCCAGAGAAGCTTACTACATTCTGAAAGAGAAGCTGGAAGCAGAAGGCTTTGATACCAAGGAGCGTCTGTCCCTTCTTCACAGAGACAGCACAAACTTCCAAAAAGGTCTGACTGTCACAACATTCTACATGGCAAAGGGTCTGGAGTTTGATCAGGTATTTTCTGTATTTCCTGGGGAAGACCGAAGTCCGATCGTGGAGCGGGCGAGATATATTGCGGCGACGAGAGCTCTTCATGAATTGTATATGTATGAAGTTATGAAATAAAATATAAAAAGTCATTTCAGAAGCCGGATGCTTTGGGAACAGAGCATAACCGGACTTCATGAAATGACTTTTTTATTTATATATACCTGGAAAATTTATTAACTGATCTGCTGGATCTCTCCCTCATCTTTATATTCCAGAGGGCTTTTTCCTGTATGTTTCTTAAAAATCCTGCTGAAATATCCCTGATCGTGATAGCCGCACATTTCACCGATCTGTTTTACAGAAAGGGAAGGCTCATGGATCAGTAGCTTCTGTGCATGGCTCATTCGAAGATTGATCAGATATTTGGTAGGGGTGCAGTCATAGACCTGACAGAAGATTTTGGTCAGGTAGCTGGGACTGTAGTTCATGGTTCCTGCAATCAGGTTCAGGTTGATATCCTCTGCATAATTCTGTACCATGAAGTTCTTGAGAAGCTCTGCAATCTGTCCCGGTGACATGCAGGAAGCACCTGGGGCGAATACGGTTTCGTAGTCATCACGTTTGATCTGAAGTTCCTGTTTGATCTTAAGGAGAACATTTTGGAGTTCGTCCGGATCTACAGGCTTCAGAAGGTAATCAGAAACCTTCAGCGTGATGGCTTTTTTTGCGTATTCAAAATCAGAAAATCCGCTGGTGATCACAAATTTCGTAAAGGGAAACTGATCACGGATCCTGGTGAGCAGGGTGATCCCGTCCATGACGGGCATCCTGATATCGGTAAATACCACATCCGGGCTCGTCTGTTCCACCAGCGAGAGAGCCTGTGCACCTGTCTGGGCTGTGCCGATCACCTGAAAATCAGGATCTGCTTTTTCAATCTTATGTACCAGATTATTCAGAAGAAGTTCTTCATCTTCTGCCACAATAACAGTATAGTTCATAGTATTATTCCTCCGCATCTGTCTGAAAATACCGTCCAATAGAAACAATTCCGTGGCCGTCCGCCGTATTTCCATACCTGAAAATTATATCATCTTTGCAGAAGAGTTTCCAGCGGAGAAATACATTGACAGTGCCAAGACCGTTGATCTTCAAAGCAGGCATGCCGGGATTTCGAATGGCATTCATGATATCTGAATTTATTTTTTTCTTGGCTTTTTCAGTAAATCCCGGTCCGGTGTCTGTGACATCGATCTGCCAGCTGTTTTGGTTTATTGTACTGCTGATGGTGATAGTCCATGGTGGTTCGCAGTCAGAACCATATTTGATGGCGTTTTCCACAATAGGCTGGATGATCAGTTTCGGAACCGGCTGATCCAGAAGGGATTCATCCACATCAATGGAATAATTCAGACTGGACTGGTAGCGAACCTTCATGCAGTAGAGATATTTCTGGACATAATCAAGCTCTTCGCGGAGTGTTACAGTTGTTTCAGCAGTATTGGTAATATAACGCATGATCCTGGAAAGATTGCGGCACATTTTTTCCACGGTATCCGTATCTCCGTTTTCTGCAAGCACCATAATGCTGGAAAGAGAGTTGTAATAAAAATGAGGATTAATCTGACTCTGCAAAGCCATGCTGCGTGCTTTCATTTCCTGTTCCTTGGCTTCGTTAAGCTGAGTCATGGAATCTTTCAGGTTATCGCTCATCAGCTGGAATGCCTGATAAAGTTCTTCCAGTTCATTGACGGAAACCGGATAGGAAGTGACTTTTTCCTGGCCGAGAGTGTCCAGTTCCATACGTTGGATAATGTGCTTCAGGTGTTTCACCGGTTTTACTACAGAGCGGGAAAGCCTGTAGGAAACGATTACTGCTGCGGCAAGAAAAGCAGCAACAACAGCCAGAAGGATCTTCAGCATTTTGTATACAGGGGCAAGGATCACAGATTCCGGCTGGATAGTCAGGTAAGTGTAGCCTGTATATGCGGAATTCAGTCTGGAGACATATTCTTTCTGATCTGTGACAGGACTCTGTATGGTAAGGGTATCCTGATCAGAATCAGTAAGTTTGTAATATTTTGAAATATCATTGGCATCGCCGGCTGCGACATCGTAAGGATAGATAAGATCGCCGGACTCATTGAAAACATAGACACTGGCAGCGTTTCCGTGATTTTTTTTCTCATAGGAAATGATGCTCTTAAAGATGGATTTACATTGTTTGGCAGTTTCGATCACGCCGACACCACGGCCGTACTGGTTGGTGAAGGAGCGGTACAGGGAGATGAACCACTGGGGATAGCGGGCAGATTTGGAATAGACGTAAGTGCTGTAAGGAGCTGTCAGGACTTTTTTTCCATTGGCCTCACGGGCTTTCTGAATCCATTCATTATGAGAGTCGTCGCTTTTTTTGACCATGGTAGAAAGGCCGGCCTGGAGCACATATCCGGAGAAATCATAAAGATTTACCTGATCAGCTTTCAATTCGGTGCCGCTTAAGGAGATAAAAAGATCGGACATGGCAGAAAGCATTTCATCAGAAATATTAAGGTCAAATTTCTGGTCGAGAACGGATTTCGACATGTTGCTGTAATTGATGTTTACAGATACAGTGTCAAGATTCTGGATTGCAGAGTCTACCTGAGACTGAAATGTGGAATTTAAGGTGCTCATGGCACTGATCTGGCTTTTCTTCAGCTGCCCGGATGCAAAAACATAAAAGAATATGGCAAAAGAAAAAAGGATCAGGCAGGCCATGCCAAGATAGGCAATAAAAAGTTTGGACTGCAGACTGCGTGTTTTCATATTGGTAAGCCCCCTGTGTGTGGAATAATCGTGCAAAACATTGGCTAAAAGTATAGCACATTTGTAAAAAAAGTACAAACTGTAAAAATGTAATTCTGAAATAGTGCTTGAAAATGCCAATGGAAACTTGTGCATGGTCACGAAAAATATGAAAAAAGTATAATAAAGTGTGAAAAAAGTACAAATACAGGGCAGGAATATCCATGGCTTTTAAAATGATCAGATGATAAACTAATATCATCAAGAGAGAACGAAAAATCAGTTCAAAAAAAGGAGGAAACATTAATGAAAAGAAAGAGATTTCTGGCAGTAGCCTGTGCAGCAGCAATGATCGCTTCCATGACGACAGGACTTGCAGTGAACGTATCTGCAGCGGATGAGAAGAGCGATTTCGCAGGCGAGGAGCTAAGCATCCTGGTTTCAGCAGGATGGATGGACAATCGTTACGATGAGACAATTAAACGTTTTGAGGATACCTACGATGTTACTGTAGACCTTCAGACAATTCCGGCTGATCAGTATTCAGATCTTCTTCAGTCCAAGCTTGCTACAGATTCCTGCGCAGATATCTTCTGGATTCAGTCCAACCCGTTTGCAATTGAATCTACCATCGTTGATCCTGAGAAATACTGCATCGACTTTACAGGAGCTTCCTGGGAGAATGTTATGCCGGAGACAAGAAAAGAGTCCTGCGTATACAATGACAAACTGTACGGACTTCAGATCTGGAACGCATCTCCGGAGTATGTAATGGTTTACAACAAGACACTGTTCGAAGAGAACGGCTGGGAAGTACCGACAACATATGATGAGCTGAAAGAACTCTGCGGTAAGATCCAGGATGCAGGAATCACACCTTGGTTCATGCCTGGTGCAGATGGATGGCAGCATCAGCTGGCATTTTTCCAGATCGGCGGCGTTTATGAAGAAGCAACACCTGGTCTTTATGACGCATTAAATGAAAACAAAGCAACATTTGCAGATAACGAGAAGATGCTTGAAGTTCTGAATGAGTTCAAAGAACTCTCTGATGCAGGATACTTCGGAGAAGACTGGATCGGAACAGACAGTACAAACATGTCCAACGAATTTGGTGACAGAAACTGTGCAATGGCACTTGCAAATTCCAGTTTCATCAAACAGATCCAGGAAGATACAGGCACATCTGATGAGTTTGGAATGTTCCTTGAGCCACTTGGCGACAATACCTGGTATCCAAGCAGCAACTCCGGCCCGACAATGTTCGGTTACAAGGGAACAGAGCATGAGGATCTTGTAAAAGAGTTCTTCAACTTCGTTACAACAACAGAGAGCCTTCAGGAAATCCTTGACAACTCTCCGGCATACACAAACCTTGATGTAAACGATGACAAGCTTGAGCAGCACTGGCTGCCGGAGGAGCAGGAGTTCCTTAAGACAGTTCCGGATGACAAGAAGGCTGTTGTAACACTTCAGACAGGTACAAAATATACAAACGATTACTGGACACAGTTTGGTCAGGATATGGTTGCATTCTGCCAGGGCGAGATGGAGGCAAACGATGTTCTTAAGAACATGGATACCAACCGTGCTGAGGCAGCAAAAACTGTAGGCGACGAGAACTGGAAATAAATAACAGAACTTAAAACTAGTTGACTTGAAGGCAGAGCCGGTATTTGCCGGCTCTGTTTTAACTTAAAACAGGAGGTGCTTTCTGTGAATAAGAAGAGAATCTATCCACAGTGGTTTCTGATACTGCCGTTGGCATTATATATCATTTTTTTCCTGCTTCCCAGTGTAATGGGTGTTGGTTACTCCTTTACAGACTGGAATTCCAGAAGTGTTCTTAATGGTACTCATTTTGTGGGACTGCAGAATTTTGCTGAGATTTTTACATCAGATAAGTCTTATCTGAGCGGTATTGGCAATACATTGAAGTTTACTATCATTTCCAACATCGTTAAGCTGATCCCGGCTCTTCTGATCGCGATTATGCTTCAGGAGGGACTTAAAGGCAAAGGGCTTTACAGAACATTGCTCTACCTGCCGTCTATTCTGCCTTTTGTAATCATTGGTCTTGTATTTAAATCCATCCTGAATTATAATAACGGACTTTTAAACACACTTCTTGATGCATTCCATCTTGGAATCTTCAAACAGAAATGGCTGTCTGATCTGGCTATTGTATGGAAATCCATCTATGGTGTAGATGCGTGGAGAGGCATTGGTTATGTCATGACTATCTTCCTTGCAGGTCTGAATACGATCCCGAAATCTTATTATGAGGCTGCGCAGATCGATGGTGCAAACTTCTGGCAGAGACTTCGGTATGTAACACTTCCGATGCTGAGTGGTGCTATCATGATCAACCTTGTATTTGGTATTACATATGGTCTGAAAGTATTCGATATTGTTTATGTACTTACAAATGGCGGTCCTGGACATGCAACAGAGGTTCTTACAACTTATGCATTCCAGCTCTATTCCAGAGGCCAGTATGGAATGTCTTCTGCATTGAATACTGTTCTTCTTGTAATTACAGCGATCATAGGTGTATTTATTGTTAAGACATTAAGTAAACAGGAGGTACAGCAGTAATGGCAAAAAAAAGAATTCAGAATTTATTAAAACATGTTGTATGTATCCTGCTTTGTTTATGTGTCGTGCTTCCATTTTATATGGTATTGATCAACTCTTTTAAGACAAAAGCAGAGGCAGCCAGAATGAGTCTGGCACTTCCTACAGAATGGGTATTTTCCAACTACTCTGAGGTTATTGAAAAAGGAAGCCTGATCCAGGGATTCCTGAACAGTTTTGCATATGCGCTGATCGCTACAACACTTGGCGTTATACTTTGCGCTATGGCTGCATTCGTTATGTGCCGTAAGAGAACAAAGTTAAATGTATTCCTGTACTACTTTGTACTTTGCGGATTGTTCTTCCCGGTCAACTATGTAACATTGGTACGTGTACTCAGTACACTGCACCTGAACGATACAAGAGTTGGCATTATCATGGTATTTACCAGTGCAATGATTCCGTTTTGTGTATTTACCATCCGTAACTTCGTAATCTCTGTCCCGGTTGAGCTGGACGAGGCTGCTGTTATCGACGGCGCAGGCCCGTTAAGCCTGTTCTTCAAGATCATCATGCCGCTTCTGAAGCCAACTATGGTAACATGTTTTATCCTTCAGTTCATGACAGTATGGAGTGATTTCCTCACACCTTTGTATCTGTCAAGCAAGAGCCGTCTCTTCCCGATGACAATGGCTGTATATCAGTTCTTCGGAAAGAACAAGAGTTACTGGAACTATATTTTTGCTGATATCGTACTTACCTGTATCCCGGTTATCATTGTTTACATGATCGGCCAGAAATACATCGTAGGTGGTATGACATCCGGTGCGGTAAAAGAATAAAGAAAAATATTATAAGAATTATAAAAAAGCACTGCGAGATGAAAAGTTGGATTCATCTTACAGTGCTTTTTACTATTGAAATCTCAGAAATTACTGCATGTTTTTGCAGAAGATATCCTCCATGGAAGCCTTAAGCGGAACGCCAAGCCTGCGTAAAGTTCCGTCCAGGGCTGCAAAAACTTCTCTTACATTATAGAATGTAGCGTTGTTTCCCATATGTCCGATGCGGATCACTTTGCCTGCAAGGACATCGAAGGAACCTGCCAGCATAATGTTGTAGTCTTTTTTTACTCCCTCAAGGATCGCTTCGGCTGTTGTGCCCTCCGGTACTTCAAAAACAGTAACTGTACTGGAATATCCGCTGTGCAGGTAAAGGTTCAGGCCTGCGCCTGTGATGGCCTTTCTGGAGGCACTGGCGATCTTTGCGTGGCGGGAGAGGATGGCAGGATCTGCCGCGATGTTGTCAATGGCAGCGCGGAGTCCGTAGATATCACTGATAGGCATTGTATATGGAAACCATTTTTCTTCGTAATAATGTGCAAAAGTTGTAAGGTTGGCATAGAAAGAAGCAATTGGTGTCTTACGGTCTGCCATGGATTTCTTTGCATCATCGCTTACTACAACGAAGGTCAGTCCTGGAGGCGCGGATACTACTTTCTGGGATCCGCCGCACATGATATCAACTTTCCAGTCATCAATGTTCATAGGTTCGCCAAAAGAGGCGGAAACAGAGTCTACGACTGTAAGGATGCCGTATTTTTTCAGGAGCGGGCAGATAGCGGAGATATCATTGAGCATACCACTTGGGGTATCGCCGTGAACAACGGTTGCATATTTGTAGTCGTGGCTGTTTTTCAGGAATTCTTCCAGCTCTTTTACATCAAAAGTTTCCTGATAATCTCTGGAATAGAGTTCCGGCCGTCCGCCATACATGGTAACAAAATCAGCGAACCCTTTTCCGTAAATTCCGTTATCGAGAACAAGAACCTTATCTCCGGGCTCAGTCATGGACGCGATAGCTGCTTCCAGACCAAGAATACCCTCACCACTTAAGATGAGGGTTTCATTGGAGGTATGGAGCAGAGAACTGATCTTCTCGCAGGTTTCTTTGTAAAATTCGACAAATTCTTCGTCCAGATCCGGGTTCGTGCACTCAAGACTTCTTGCCAGACGGACGTTTTCAGCGACCTGTGTAGGTCCTGGTGTCATGATCTTATACATAATCCTTACCTCTTATTTAATATTGTTATGTTTTTTATTATCTCTTTAATCCTGTTTTTCTTGCAGCAAGATTTAATGGTGTGATGACGATGAGTACGATTACTGCAGCAACACCGATCTGTACCAGGTTTCCAGGAATGGATGATACAGGAGCGACCGGGTTTCCGTAGATGATAACCTCTGCGATGTAGTAGCCGACAACCTTGATCACGCAGGCTGCTGCGATGGCGATCACGTACCATTTCATGTTCTGATGCCTGTGGTCTTCTGTGAGTTTACCAACTGTGAATCCCATGATTCCCACGATAACAAGTGTGAACGGTGCCCATAAAGTCCAGCCGGAGAGAAGATCAAAGAGTCCCATTCCAATACCGCCGGCGATAGCTCCGGTTTTCTTTCCAAACAAAATAGCTCCGATAAATAACGGAACGTTTCCAAGGTGGATCAGACCGCCGTTGGCTGCGATCGGGAGCTTCACATTGATAAATGCTGTGAAGATATAAGTCAGTGCCACAAATGCTGCTGTGATGGTGAGAAACTGTACGGATGAAAGATCCTGAACCTCTCTTGATTCTGTGTGTACTGCTTTTTCCATAGGTAATACTTCCTTTCCCGAAAACATCTCCGGAATAAAAGATGTCCTCTTTTCATATGATTTTGGTTGGGTATACTTTACAACAGAAGTGTGCATGAATAAAGACACAATTTTTTGAAAAAAAAGAGGGACAGATTTAAAAGCAAATAACAGAAGATGGATATGTAAAATGTGGAATACAAAATGGAAATGCGGAAAGATTAATATAAGAAAAGAATTGTGCGAACCGGCTTTAAAATTACTTTTTTGTTTACAGGAAGTTAATAAAGTACAGGGCAGAAATCAATTGACAAAGTTGTAATATAATCGTAAAATGTACCAAAGAGTGTGTTCAGGAGAGAATACTCCGGACACACTTTATGACTGATGATGATTATGAGGAGGATACTATGAAGAATAAAAAATTTATCGCGCTTTTAGCTATGACTGTTGCTCTCTCTGGTGTCATGACTGCATGCAGTTTCGGAGGAGATAAGAAAGACAGCGTGGTTGTGGAGGCTACTCCTACTCCGACACCGGCGAAGAAAGCTAAGGTTACACCGACTGTCGCAGCAGATGCACAGAATACAACTTATACATCCAAGGATAAATCTGTAGCGATCAAGCTTCCGGATGCAACATGGGCCAACAAGTCCGATGAGACAGATATGTTAAGCTTCGAGTCTCCGGATCAGGGCAAGATCCTGATCCTTCACGGATCAGGTGCAGATCTGGAATCTGCAGTAATCCCGAATTCCCAGGATATGGCAGTTTCCATGACTCAGGCAGAGAACATGGTAAACGGGACAGATTTTGAGATCCAGGATTATAAGACAGAGCAGAAAGATGGAGGCATCAATATCTATTCCTATACAGTTAAGTATAAGGATACAACCAAGAGTGACGGTTACGTATATGCCATCAATAAATATTTTGTAAATGACAGTGAGTATTACAGCATTGTAGCTTCTGTTAAGAATGAGGATGCACTGAAGAAGGTTCAGGAATCTGTAGACAGCTTTGCAATTCTGGGAGATTCCACACTGAAGAGTGCAGCAACAGGTTCTGCAGCCAAGAGCGCAGGTAAATCTGATTCTGCATCCAAGGATAGCACAGCTTCCGGAGACAGCAGCGCAGCGGGAACAGCATCTGACGGAACATCCGCAGATGGAAGTACAGCATCCGACGGAAGCACATCTTCTGACGGAAGTACATCTTCCGATGGAACAACATCTGACGGAACATCTACAGATGGAAGTACATCTTCTGATGGAAGCTCTTCCGGTGCGATCGTAAATGGTGGATTTACAGATGAGCAGCTCAGCAACACAGATGAAACAAGAACCATTTACAGAAACTCTGATGGTAAACCGCGTGTTATCGTTCCGGATGGAAACGGTAAATGGATGGATAACGAGGGCAACAGATTTACATTCTCCTCTGCGAATGACTGTGATGTATACGAAGAGGATGGAACAAGTTTCTACTGGCACGGAGAAGGTGCAGATGTATACTATATGCCTGTGCAGTAAAGTCTGAAGCACTGATAAATAAGTCTGAAAGATCCGGGATCACGGCTGTGGTTCCGGACTTTTTTTGTGTTGGAAGCATATACTTATGCAAAAAGACATGTTATAATGTGAACGCTGCGGGTGGATAGTTCGCAGGTTTTGATCGAAGGAGGTTTTTATGGAGGCATACAGTGATTTTGCCAGAGTTTATGATATATTCATGGACAATGTTGAATATGAAAAATGGGCAGAATATCTGATCGGAAGACTCAGGGAATATGGGATCGAAGATGGTATTGTGCTGGAACTTGGATGTGGGACCGGAGTGATGACGGAGCTTCTGGCAGAGTCCGGTTATGATATGATCGGTGTGGACAACTCTGAGGAAATGCTGGGCGAAGCCATGGAAAAGAGAGCAGAGTCCGGATATGAGATCCTTTATCTGGAACAGGATATGAGAGAGTTCGAACTTTACGGAACAGTACGTGCTGTTGTCAGCGTCTGTGACTGCATGAATTACATCACAGAAGAAGATGATCTGCTTACTGTATTCAAACTTGTGAACAATTATCTGGATCCGGACGGCATTTTTATCTTTGATATGAATACAACGTATAAATACCGGGAGATGCTTGGGAATACTACCATAGCAGAGAACCGGGAAGAAGGAAGCTTTATCTGGGAAAATGAATTCGATGAGGAGACAGGGATCAATGTTTATGATCTTACCCTTTTTCTTCCAAGAGAAGACGGGCTTTATGAGAAGGACGAGGAGGTTCATTATCAGAAAGCCTATGAACCGGAGAAAATCCAGGAACTTATGAAGAAAGCAGGACTGATCCCGCTGGCTGTTTACGATGCCTATACCAAGGACGCGCCGAAGCCGGACAGCGGAAGACTGACATTTATTGCCAGAGAACATGGAAAGGGAATTTCCCTGGATGAGAAATAAAGGAGGATTTTTTTATGAGTGATTATATTGTAAGAGCGACAGCTGCCAACAGCCAGATCCGTGCATTTGCGGCTGTGACAACTGATGTGGTGGAGACAGCGAGACAGGATCATAATACAAGCCCTGTGGCAACAGCTGCGCTGGGACGTCTTCTCACAGGAGGAGCTATGATGGGAGCCATGATGAAAGGGGAAAAGGATCTCCTGACACTCCGTATCCATGCAGGCGGCCCGCTCCAGGGAATCACAGTTACAGCAGATTCCAAAGGAAATGTAAAAGGTTATGTGGGAAATCCGGACGTATGTATTCCGGCCAACAGCAAAGGCAAGCTGGATGTTGCAGGTGCAGTAGGTGTTGGTTTCATGGATGTGATCAAGGATATGGGCTTAAAGGAGCCGTATGTTGGACAGGTTGCCCTTCAGACAAGCGAGATCGCAGAAGACCTTACCTATTATTTTGCAACCAGCGAGCAGGTTCCGTCAGCAGTAGGTCTTGGAGTGCTGATGAACAAGGATAACACAGTTCGTCAGGCAGGTGGGTTTATTGTACAGCTGATGCCTTTTGCGGAGGAAGAAGTGATCTCGAAGCTGGAGGAGAACGTATCAAAGATTGATTCCGTTACAAATCTTCTGGAGCAGGGACATACACCGGAGAGCCTTCTTGAGAAAGTTCTGGAGGGCTTTGACGTAGAGATCAATGACACCATGCCAACACAGTTCCACTGCAATTGCTGCAGAGAAAGAGTAGAAAAAGCTCTCATCAGCATCGGCAGAAAAGAGCTTAATGAGATGATCCAGGAAGGCAAAGATATTGAGATGAACTGCCATTTCTGCAACAAGAATTACAATTTCACAGTGGAAGATATGAAGAGAATCATAAGGGAATGCAAGCGATAAGCAGCAGGAGGAAGAAAAAATGAAGCATGGTTTTATTAAGGTGGCAGCAGCAACACCAAGAGTCACAGTTGCAGACTGCAAGGCAAACGGAGAGGAGATCCTGCGGGCCATCCGCGAAATGGAAAAAGAGCATGTAAAGCTGATGGTATTTCCTGAATTCAGTATTACGGGATACACCTGCCATGATCTTTTTCTCCAGAGATGTCTTCTGGACAGTGCGTGGGAGGAGCTTCTTCATATCGCTGAGGAGACAAAGGAGACAGATGCACTGATCTTTGTGGGAATGCCCCTTCGTCACAGAGGAAAGCTCTATAATGTGGCTGCAGCTCTGAATCATGGCCGTATCGTTGGATTTGTTCCGAAAACACATATCCCCAACTATAATGAGTTTTATGAGCAGAGACAGTTTGCAGGTGCAGAGGAAGAGGACGTGGAGTTTGTGGACTTCCTCAAAAACGACAAAAACGATGAGGATGAGTTCTGGGATGAGATTCCCTTTGGAACAGACATGATCTTTGAGTGTGAGGAAGATCCGGAATTTACAGTTGCAGCAGAGCTCTGTGAAGATCTCTGGGTTCCTGCACCGCCTAGTATCCGCCATGCAGTAAACGGAGCGCATATTATTGTCAATCTTTCTGCAAGTGATGAGATGGTTGGAAAGGATTCCTACAGAAGAACTCTTGTAAGCGGACAGTCTGCAAGACTGATCTGCGGATATATCTATGCAAGTGCCGGTGAGGGTGAGTCCACACAGGATCTTGTTTTTGGCGGCCAGAATATGATCGCTGAGAACGGAAATATCCTTGCTGAGAGCAAACGCTTTGAGAATGGTATTATTTACAGTGAGATCGATGTTCAGAGACTGGCTGATGAGAGAAGAAGAATGTCTACTTATCCGGCAGTTTCCACATGTAGCCATACAAGAATTAATTTTTCCGTGAAAGAAGAGGAGACTGTTCTTACCAGAAAATATCCACAGTATCCATTTGTCCCGTCTGTGAAGGAAGAACGTGATGAACGCTGCGAGGAGATCCTGAATATTCAGGCCATGGGCCTAAAAAAACGTATGGAGCATATCCACAGCAAAAGTGCGGTTGTAGGACTTTCCGGAGGGCTGGATTCCACACTGGCACTCCTTGTTATGGCACGAGCTTTTGACCGAATGGGAATGCAAAGAGAGCAGATCCACTGCGTTACCATGCCATGTTTCGGAACCACAGACAGAACATATCAGAATGCCTGCAAACTGAGCAGCTGTCTTGGTGCAAAGCTTACAGAGGTGAATATTAAAGAAGCGGTAAATATTCATTTCCGTGATATCGGACATGATCCGGAAATTCATGATGTTACTTATGAGAACAGCCAGGCACGTGAGCGTACCCAGATTCTGATGGATACTGCAAACAAAGAAGGCGGCGTTCTTGTTGGAACCGGCGATCTTTCAGAGCTGGCTCTTGGATGGGCAACTTATAATGGCGATCATATGTCCATGTATGGCGTGAATGCATCTGTACCGAAGACCCTGGTGCGCCATCTGGTGCGCTATTATGCAGATACATGTGGTGATGCGGAGCTTCAGGAGGTTCTTATGGATATTCTGGATACACCGGTAAGCCCGGAGCTTCTGCCGCCTAAGGACGGTAAGATCGCGCAGAAAACAGAAGATCTGGTGGGACCCTATGAATTGCATGATTTTTATCTGTATTATATGCTTCGTGCAGGATTTACACCGGATAAGATCTACAGGCTTGCATGCCTCACATTTGAGGGAATCTATGATAAAGAGACGATCCTGAAATGGCTGAAAACTTTCTACCGGAGATTTTTTGCCCAGCAGTTCAAGCGTTCCTGTCTGCCGGACGGCCCGAAGGTAGGAAGTGTGGCACTTTCCCCGAGAGGAGATTTAAGGATGCCAAGTGATGCAAGTGCAAGGATCTGGCAGGATGTGCTGGAGAAGATAGAAATCTGAGAATAGAGCTTTGACAGGATACGAAAGATGCTGGCCGTGTACAGGGAGCAGCATTAGATGCAAAAAAGGCGGAGAGCTTAAGGGTTCTCCGCTTTTTTTACAGCATCTGTGATGGCTGCCAGAAGCACCTGTGAGGTATATTTCCTGTCCCCTGCATATTGAATATCATCCAGAGACTGGGTAGAGTAGATCTGGCTTGCAAGGGAATCAAGAACCGGCTCCATCAGAGGATAGGAGGCTTTTGTGGATTCGCTTAAGTTTACGAGCCGGATGGATTTGATCCTGTCGGCATTTACGGTGACTTCCACATCAAAGGTGTTGTTGTTCAGGGAAATGGAAGAAGTGTATACACCTGGCTTGTAGCGGGATTTTTCGGCGGCAGTATTGTCGGCTGTTTTTCCCGGACCGAACATAAAAAAGATGATAACTGCCAGAATTACAGCCAGTGCCAGAAAAACGGCTGTGTAAATGATTTCTTTCATATGTAGGACAATGATCCTGGTTTTGGAACTCATGGCGCACGCCTCCCGAAGCTTTTTATATAGTTTATTAGAGGGAGAAGAAATTTATGCGTGAAGAGTGCTGCCGGTCATGGAGTGGGCAGTAATATTTATGGCAGTGGAAAAGTGTCAGAAGGATGGAGAAGACCCGTTCTATAGGACCCGGGTTTGTGGTATAGTAATACTTATCAGAGAGTGTCGGGACAACAATGGAATCTTTAACAGGAGGAGATACATGTCATTACAGTTTATTATAGGAAGTTCAGGAAGCGGAAAATCCTGTTATGCATATCAGAACATTATAGAACAGGCCGGACTGCATCCGGACAGGCTTTATTATGTGATCGTACCGGAGCAGTTTACCATGCAGACTCAGAAGACGCTGGTGGAGATGAGTCCGGGGAAAGGAATCCTGAATATTGATATTTTAAGTTTTGAGCGTCTGGCATACCGTGTTCTGGAGGAGGTTGGAGGCGACAGCCGTGCACTGCTGGAAGAGACAGGCAAGAGCATGGTGCTTCAGAAAATGGTCCAGCAGCATGGCAAAGATCTCTCTTATCTTGGCGGACAGATGCGCAAGGCAGGATATCTGGATGAGGTGAAATCCATTCTGTCCGAGTTTATGCAGTACGATATTAAGGACAGTGACATTGAGGAGATGATAGAGGATTCTGCTGACCGGACATTGCTGCAGATGAAGCTTAAGGATGTATCTGTTCTTTATCAGGCTTTTACCGGATATCTGAAGAATCATTATATGACAGGGGAAGAGGTGATGGATGCCCTTGAGAAGGCCCTGCCTTTTTCTGAGAAAATGAAGAACAGTGTGCTGCTTCTGGATGGCTATACCGGTTTTACGCCGATTCAGATGCGGGTAGTGGGAGAACTGCTCTCTGTCTGTGAGAAAGTGATGGTGACAGTCACCATGGACGCAGCAGAGAATCTTGCCCTGAGGGGAAAGCCGTACCAGCTTTTTTATATGAGCCGGCAGATGATCCACGGGCTCTCAGAGCTTACCAGGGATATTGAGGATCCGGTTCTGCTGAATAATGTAAAAAGATCGCGTTTTGCCCAGGCTCCGGCCCTCAAATTTCTGGAAAAAAATATCTTCCGTTACAGAAAGAATGTATATAAGCAGAAGCAGGATGAGATCTGCATGTTTTCCGCAGTGAGTCCACTTGCGGAGATGAAGGAGACTGCAAGGAGGATTGCAAGGCTTGTCCGGGAAAAGGGCTGCCGCTATGGCGAGATCGCAGTGATCACCGGAAACCTGGAGGAGTACGGAAGCCTTGCCGGACAGGTGTTCAGAGAGGCGGGAATTCCGTATTTCATAGATGAGAAACATACAGTACTGATGAATCCTTTTGTGGAATATTTTCGTGCGGCTCTTGAGATGGCTGTCCAGGATTTTTCCTATGAGAGTGTGTTCCGGTATCTCAGATGTGGTATGTCCTGTGTTACAAGAGAAGAGGCTGATCTTCTGGAGAATTATGTGCTGGCACTTGGTATCCGGGGATTTAAGAGATGGGATGAAAAATGGGTGCGAATTTACAGGGGAATGCCTGCAGAGAGTATCCAGGAACTGAATGAGATCCGGGAGCGGTTTGCAGAGGAGACAAGAGAGCTTGCTTTAAATTTTAAAGGTGGCAGAAAGACTGTGAGGGAGTACTGTACGATCCTTTATGAGTTTGCCGTAAAAAGTAAGGTACAGCAGAAACTGAAAGCCAGGGAGAAGAAATTCCGTGACCAGGGAGATAAGGCCATGGAGAAGGAATATGCTCAGATCTACGGTATTGTCATGGAGCTTCTGGACAGTATGGTGGAGATTCTTGGGGAAGAGGTGGTGAGCAGGCAGGATTTCCGACAGCTGCTGGAAACAGGTCTTACCCAGGCAAAAGTAGCTCTGATCCCGCCAAGTATGGATCAGGTTCTTGTTGGCGATATGGAGCGAACACGACTGAAGGATATACGGGCTTTGTTTTTTGTAGGGGTAAATGAAGGAAATATTCCAAAGAATACAGCAGGTGGAGGAATACTTACAGAGCTTGACAGGGAATTTTTTCAGGATCAGGGGATCCAGCTGGCACCGGGGCCTAAAGAACTGATGAACATGCAGCGTTTTTATCTGTATCTGAATATGACCAAGCCCAGGGAACTTCTATGCCTGTCTTTCTGTCAGTCTGACAGTCAGGGAAAAGCACTGGGGCCGGCTTTTCTGATCAACAATATCCGGGATATGTTTCCTGAGATGGAAGTGGAGCAGTGTTCCGAAGAACAGGAGCCGATGGAGCTTCTGGAGCTTCCGGGAATCAGTCTGGATTATTTGTTAAGAGGACTTGCAGGTGAGGATTACAGAGAGAATCCTGTGTTCCAGGAACTTTACAGCTGGTACATTGAGAGCCCTCAATATCGGACAGTAGTGGAGAAGCTTGTAAAAGCCGCATTTACACAGAAACCTTCTGACCAGATCGGAAAAGCTGTAGCAGGGATTCTGTACGGGGAGATCTCACCGTACAGTGCCACACGGCTGGAGCGGTATGCTGCCTGTGCTTTTGCACATTTTCTTCAGTATGGACTGAAGGTGACAGAGCGTGCTGAGTTTGAATTCAGGGCTATAGATATGGGAAATGTCATGCACATGGCTCTGGAACGGTTTGCAGTTGAAGTACGAAAAGAGGGACTGGACTGGGCAGAGCTTACAGAAGAAGAACGTAATCAGCTGATTGACAGCTGCCTGGATCAGGTGTCTGCAGATTATGGGAATACAGTTCTCAAAAGCAGTGCAAGAAATGAATATATGATCGAGCGGACAAGGCGAATACTGCGGCGAACTGTGTGGGCTTTGCAGGAACAGCTGAAACACGGGGATTTCCGGCCGGAGGGATTTGAAGTGATCTTCGGCGGAGGAAGGATCGACCGTGTGGATATCATGGAAGATGCGGAAAAGAACCGTGTATATGTGAAGGTGATCGATTATAAGACGGGAAACACATCCTTTGATCTCCTGGCTTTGTATCATGGCCTTCAGCTGCAGCTGATGATCTATCTGGACGGAGCCTTGCAGGTGGAACAGAAGAAATATCCGGATAAGGAGATCGTTCCGGCCGGTGTCTTTTACTACAATGTGAAAGATCCTATGATCCAGGAAAAGATCCATGCAGATGTGGAAAGTGTCAGTGATCAGATGCTGAAAAAGCTGAAGATGAATGGTCTGGTGCAGGCAGATGATGATGTAAGTTTCCGTATTGATAATACACTGTCATCAATTCCGGTGTCCGTTAATAAGGATGGAAGCTTCAGCAGGCGTTCTTCTGTTGCATCCAGGAAGCAGTTTGATGCGCTGGGTGCATATGTTCGTCAGAAAATCTGTGATATCCGGGAATCGATCCTAGATGGAAATGCGGCAGTGGAACCTTATGAGCTTGGAAAAAAGAATGCCTGCACCTACTGTCCGTACAGTACAGTATGCGGATTTGACAGAAAGATACCCGGATATGAGTTCCACAGACTGCCGTCTTTCTCAGAGAGTGACCTGTGGAAAAAGATCGTGAAGGAGGATGAATAAATGGCAATGAAATGGACAGAAGAACAGCAGAAGGTCATCACGCTTCGCGACAGGAACATTCTGGTCAGTGCAGCAGCCGGTTCCGGTAAGACTGCAGTTCTGGTGCAGAGGATCTTAAGTAAGATCATGGATCCTTTAAGGCCGGTAGATATTGACAGGCTTCTGATCATGACTTTTACAAGGGCTGCTGCAGGAGAGATGAGGGAGCGTATTGAGAGGGCTCTGGACACGGCACTGGCAGAAGATCCGGATAATGAACATCTGCAAAGGCAGATGATGCTGATCCACACGGCGCAGATCACTACTATTGATGGGTTCTGTTCTTATGTGATCCGGAATTATTTTCATCTCATCGGCCTGGATCCGGGATATCGGACTGCAGATGAAGGAGAGCTGAAGCTTCTTCAGGAGGATGTTCTGAAGGAACTTTTTGAGGATTATTATGCAGAGGGTGATGAGAAATTCACAGCTTTTGTGGAATGTTACGCTTCCGGAAAATCCGACGAAGGGCTGAAGGAGCACGTACTGGATCTTTACAATGCTTCCATGAGTAATCCATGGCCTGAAGAATGGCTGGATGGCTGCGTGGAGAATTATCATCTGGATCCGGAGAAGGGAATTGCAGGGACCCCATGGTTTCATTATCTGTGGGAGATCGTGGACAGCGCATTGAAAGAAGCAGAGGAGCTTACGGAGAGTGCCATGGAGATCTGCGGGGAAACAGAAGGTCCGGAACTGTATCTGGATGCACTGAAAAATGATCTTATCCTGATCCGGCAGCTCCGGAAACTGTCCGTTAAACAGGACTATGAAGAAATGGCACAGTATCTTCAGAATCTTAAGTTTGCCAGGCTTTCCACGAAGAAGATGGAAGGGGTTTCAGATCAGCTGAAAAGTCTTGTGAAGGATATCAGGGAGGACGAAAAGGATATTTTGAAGGATCTGGGCGACAGGTATTTTCAGTGTACACTTGATGAACTGACAGAGCTGACACTTGCCTCAGCAGAGCCTCTTGAGATGCTGGTGCAGCTGACGAAGGATTTTGCAGGGCGGTTCAGTGAGAAGAAGCGGGAAAAAAATGTCCTAGATTTTTCAGATATGGAGCATTTTGCCCTTGAGATCCTTTTGAAAAAAGAAGGAGATACCTATACGCCAAGCCAGGCTGCAAGGGAATTGTCAGAGAAATATGATGAGGTATTGCTGGATGAATATCAGGACAGCAACCTTGTCCAGGAAATCCTGATGCAGAATGTTTCCGGCTGGGTCAATGAGAGAAAAAATATCTTTATGGTAGGAGATGTGAAGCAGAGTATTTACCGCTTCCGCCTGGCACGGCCGGAGCTTTTTATGGAGAAATATAAAAATTATTCTCTTGCAGACAGCCGGGAGCAGAGGATCGACCTTCATAAAAATTTCCGAAGCCGTACGGAAGTACTTTCCGGTGTAAACTTTATTTTCCGGCAGATCATGGGATCGGATCTGGGAGGAATCGATTACGATGAAGCGGCAGCTCTTTATCCGGGGGCTTCTTTTCCGGAAGGACAGAATCCTGACTTTGTGAAGACAGAGGTGCTTTTTGTGGAGAAGGACAGTCCGGTACTGGAAGAAGAGGAAGGTCCGGAGAATGAACGGGAGCTGGAAGCTCTGGCAATTGCAGGAAAAATACGTTCCATGGTGGGAACAGAGAAGGTGCTGGATAAGGAAACAGGGGAGTACCGGCCTCTGCGATATGGAGATATTGTGATACTGCTTCGTTCTGCCACAGGCTGGGCTGAAACTTTTGGGGAGGTGCTGTCTTCAAGGGGGATTCCTTCTTACACGGCATCCAGGACAGGATATTTTTCCACTACTGAGGTGGTGACACTTCTGAATTATCTTCGTATCCTGGATAATCCGCTGCAGGATATCCCGCTTACCGGTGTGCTTCGTTCACCGATGGCAGGATGCACTACGGAAGAACTGGCAGAGATCCGCATTGCCTGTCCAGAGGGAATGATCTATGAATGTGTGAAGTCTTTTGTGGAGGATTACCGGGAGCATAAGATTGTTGGAGAAAAGAAAAAAATCCTGGGAGAAAAACTGTCCCGTTTTATGGAAAATATGAATGCGCTTCGTGATATGTCCGCTTATACGCCGGTGCATCAGCTGATTCTGGAAGCTCTTGAGCGTACCGGATATGGCAATTATGCAAAAGCTATGCCGGATGGTGTACAGAGAAGCGCGAACCTGAACATGCTGGTGGAAAAGGCGATGGAATATGAGAAGACAAGTTACAGAGGCCTTTTTAATTTTGTACGGTATATTGAAAAACTGCAGCAGTATCAGGTGGATTATGGTGAGGTGAATCTTTCCGGTGCAGGGGAAAGTGCAGTACAGATCATGACGATCCATAAGAGTAAAGGATTGGAATTTCCGGTAGTGTTTGCAGCAGGAATGGGTAAGAGATTTAATTTCCGTGATATGAATGCAAGTATTCTGATCCATCCGGATCTGGGAATTGGTGCAGATGCCATTCTGCCGGATAAAAGGATCATTGCATCCTCACTTTGCAAGCAGATCATCCGCAGGGAGCTTCTGAAGGAGAGCCTTGGAGAGGAACTCCGGGTGCTTTATGTGGCATTGACAAGAGCAAAGGAGAAGCTGATCCTCTGTGGAACCATCGGTGATCTTGAAAATGAGATTACATCACTGTCCGTTTTAAGGGATAATAAAGAAGAACTGCTTTCTCTTGGCATGCGTATGCGCGGAAAAACTTACTGGAATTATGTGCTTCCTGCACTTGCAAGACACCGCTGCATGTCCGGTCTGTTTCAGGAGTACGGACTGTTTATGAACCGAATGAATCCGCTTTATGAAGATGAATCGGAGTTTGTTGTGGAGAAGATCACAGCAGCAGATCTTGTAGAGGATGAGGTTGTGGAGCAGGCAGAAAAAGAGATGAAAAAAGCTGCTCTTGAGAACTGGAATCCGGGAATTGTCTATGACAGTGAGATTCGGGAAGAAATTGAGAGACGTTTTTCTTTTCAGTATGAGTATGACTATCTGAAAGATCTGCCTGTGAAGATCAGTGTGTCTGAACTGAAAAAGAGAAGCTACCACAGCGAACAGGATCTGGAAGAGACCGTGGATTATGAGCAGGAAGAGGAAATCATGCCGCTTGTTCCAAGGTTTATCGAGGAGAAAAAAGAGGAAACTTATACAGGTGCGCTGCGTGGAACTGCTTATCACCGTGTAATGGAATGTCTGGATTATCGAAGGACAGAGAACCAGGACATGATCCGGGAACAGCTGAAAGAATGGTTTGATCTGAAAAAGATGGAAGAGAAAGAAGCGGAATCTGTACGGATACGTGATATCTGGCATTTTCTGGAGACGGATTTGGGACAGCGGACGAAAGCGGCTGCTTTGAACCGGCTGCTTTTCAGGGAACAGCCTTTTGTGATCGCAAGGAAGGCCTCAGAGCTGGAACCGGAATGGCAGTGTGGGGAAAGTGTTCTGGTACAGGGAATTATTGACGCATATTTCATTGAAGATGAGGAGATTGTTCTGGTGGACTATAAAACGGACTTTGTGCGCCGTGGTGAAGAACAGAAGCTGATCAAACGGTATCATGTGCAGCTGGAAGACTATGCTGAGGCACTTGAGAGGATGACCGGACGGAAGGTGAAGGAGAGATATATTTATTCATTTGCTTTGGGAAAAGAAATCTTATGCTGAGAATTATGCAGTGATGAACAGTGATTGCGAATTGAGAGTATCCAGCTACAGGAAAAAAGGTCAGAGACTTTACGGAAATGTTCAGCTTCTGACCTAAAAATGAAATTCTATATTGATATGAGCAGATATCCTGCGGCGGAGCACTTATACTCTCCAGCCCGCAGGATATTTGTTTTTCAGGATTCCGTTTACAAGTTTGCCGAAACCGATCGGATAGCCGTCTGCGCAGAGAAGATGCCAGCCTTTTTTGTGGGCTGCTTCTTCTGGTTCGATGTTAAGGGTCTCACCTTTGAGATAGCGGGTGATGCGCTCATCAGAAACAGACAGGGAGATCGTAGCCTCAATATCTTCTTTGTGAAGTGCCAGGGCCAGGGGCTGTGATGGTTCGAAACGGTTCTTTTTCAGATCGCCCAGGTAGAGGCCGTTTCTGAGAAAAGAGATACCCCGGAGATCCAGTGGGAATGGAAGCTGATAGTAAACCTTGTCCTTGCGGATTTCCACGCGGTTCCAGTCAAATTCCTGTCCTCCAAGAGTATGAAGACCGATTTCTGCAAAAAATTCCTCCATCCATTTCCGGGTGTTTTTGTCAGGACCTTTTCCGGCAGGGCGGAAAACTGGAGGAAGGGAGTCGCCTTTTTTGTGGAAAAGGGCAAGGAAATGACCTTCACCGTCCATCTTGTGTGGAAAGATGCGGACGCATTTTCGAAGGGAGGACGGGTCGAAAGCTTCAGGGGAAATCGGTGTGTTGATAAGTTCCGGCCGTCCTTCGGAGAATCCTTCATATCCGGGCATTTCCATTAGCTCCATATCTGGTCTTTCCTGAAGAAGATGAGCGACCACTTCCTCATCCTCACACGGAGAGAAGGTACAGGTGGAGTACAGCATCATTCCGCCTGGGCGGAGCATATCAGCAGCTTTCAGGATCAGGTCTTTCTGTATATCGGAAAGTTCAGCAGATTTCTCAGGAGTCCAGTCACGGGCAAGGGCTTCTTCTTTTCGGAACATGCCTTCACCGGAGCATGGGGCGTCCAGAAGAATTTTATTGAAGAAGGCTGGAAAACGCTGTGCAAGCCTGGCAGGTTTTTCATCAGTAACAAGCATGTTTTTGATGCCAAAGAGCTCCAGATTTCTAAGAAGGGCTCTTGCTCTGGAAGTGCTGATATCATTGGCAAGCAGAAAGCCTGTATCATTTAAAGCTGCGCCAAGTGCAGTGGCTTTTCCTCCGGGAGCTGCACAGAGATCCAGGACGAAATCTCCCGGTTCAATGGGAAGTCTGGATGCAGGTGTCATGGCACTTGGCTCCTGGAGATAATAAAGTCCGGCCTGATAGTAGGCGCAGCGTGCCGGTCGGCTTTCCTCATTGTAGAAATATCCGTTTGAGATCCACGGGATCGGTCGAATCTCAAAGGGGGAAAGTTCTTCGAAATCCTGGCAGGAAAGTTTCGCTGTATTTACCCGGAGACCATAGGTACGGGGATTTTCGTAGCTTTCCAGAAAAGCGTCGTAGTCATTTCCAAGCATTTCTTTCATACGCTCCAGAAATGGGAGCGGTAATGTCTTTATTTTATCTGAATCTGTCATATTTTCCTCCATAATATCAATATCAAGCTGATGTAAGTAAGTCTTATGCGAATCATAATTGGGGGTAATCCGAAAGTAGACTTAACTGATCTGATCAAATGTACGAACATTTTTTGAGTGTAAAAGTGATCAGGCAACTGAAAATATTAGTTACTGTTCACTGGTAATATCCCGCGAGGTGTTTTTTGTGAACGAAGGTCACAGAAAACCCGAGACATGTCGCGCGAATTTATGCGGCAAGCATAAATTCTGTGCATCGCGAAGCGTGTTGCTGAGAACTGAGTGATCAGTAACAAATATTATAAAGGATGATGGGATTTTTCTAAATACTATTGACAAAACTATATTATACGATATATAGTATTATTCATAAAACAATATTACATGACTTATTATGTGAATGCAGAATTGTAAGGTGATCGCGTTCATCGGCATGTAAGAGAGCGGAAGGTGAATGTCCGTTTTAGTGGTTATAGAGAGGTGAGCAAATGGTATTTAATACAGGAGCAGCACTTCTGGATGCAATTGTCCTGGCCGTTATTTCCAGAGAGAAGGACGGTACTTACGGGTATAAGATCACCCAGGATGTGCGGAGTGTTCTGGAGGTTTCAGAGTCTACGCTGTATCCGGTTCTTCGAAGACTTCAGAAGGATGAATGTCTGGAAGCCTACAATATGGAATACGCAGGCAGGAACCGGAAGTATTATAAGCTGACAGACAAGGGAGCAGCGCAGTTGAATCTTTACAGAACCGAATGGGAGATTTATTCGTCCAAGATTACCAGGATGTTTGAGGAGGGAGTTTGATTATGAACAGGAAGCAGTTTATGGAACAGCTTGAGAGGCTGCTTTCCGATATTTCAGAGGCGGAGAGACAGGAAGCACTGGAATATTATGAAGGATATTTTGATGATGCAGGGCCGGAGAATGAAGGAGAGGTGATACGCGAACTGGGAAATCCGGGGAAAGTTGCCGCGATCATCAAGGCTGATCTTCAGGAGAATGGCAGCGATTACGGAGAATATACTGAGAATGGATATCAGGATACCAGAGTTTCCGAAGAAGGCGATATGCCTGATAAATACACAGAGATCACTGTTCAGGGAAAAATTTCTGGGAACAGCGATTCTGGAAATAATAATTCCGGCTATAACAGAGGCAGAAGGGAGAACCGCGCGGAACGTGGTTATCATGCGGAGAAGAAACAGAACAAGCCGGGGATCATCCTGGCACTGATCGTTCTTGTTTTTGCGGCACCTCTTATCAAAGGGGTGTTTGGCGGGGCAGTTGGTGTGATCGTGACACTGGCATTGCTTCCGTTTCTTCTGACATTTTTTGTAGGCGCAGGATCAGTGGTACTTGTGATCGCGGCTGTTATGTGTGTCATCATTGGAATTCCGCTTACAGTATCCATGCCGCCGGCAGGAATCCTTACCATTGGTGTGGGCTGCCTGATGATGGCACTGGGACTTCTGTTTCTGGCACTGACTGTATGGTTTGGAGGTAAGATGCTTCCGGCTATTCTGAGAAAATTCACAGGATTTTGCAGCAATATTATAAATGGAGGAAGGAGGGAAAGGCATGAAGCGTTTTCTGAAAGTAATCCTTATTATGGCTGTGGTTTTTGGTGTGCTTGGATTGGGACTTACGGCCGGCGGTGCTGCTATGGGAGCAACAATGGGAGATGTCGGTATCCTGGATAACGGACTGAAGCGGGGCCTGGAGATTTTTCAGGATCATTCGGTGACAGATGATAATACATGGGACAATGACGAAGCGATGCTTACAGCGGCCGAAAATGCGGTAAATGAGAAGGGCGTGGTATCGGATGATCTTGACAGTTCCGGTTGTGTTAAAACATACGAAGCTTCTGCTGTGACAGATCTTTCCTGTAATCTGAAGTATGAGGAAATCGTGGTGAAAACCTGGAGTAAAGATACGATACAGGTAGATGCGCCTGGAAGCGATCAGAAACATGTCCAGATCAGTAATGATAACGGCTGCCTGAAAATTGAGAGCAGCAGAAGGCTGAAAAGCAGTTCCATTGAGATTTCTTTGCCGGCGAAAAAAGAATTTCAGAGTGTGACTTTAAAAATAGGTGCAGGAACTGTTGAGATCAATGGAGATTTTAAGACAGAGCAGCTGAGTGTTGATATCGGGGCAGGTACTTTTTCCAATGACAGAAGTCTTGAGGTGAAACAGACAGATATTTCCGTTGGTGTGGGAAATGCGGAAATTGAGGAACTTACCACGGAGAAGTTAAATGGTAACTGCGGCATGGGAAACATGGATATCTCGCTGACTGGCAAAGATACAGATTATAATTATGAGCTGAAATGTGGACTTGGAAACCTGGAAGTAGATGGTGAGCAGGAAACAGCACTGACTTCCGGCAGCAGGACGATCTCCAACCCAGGTGCCGAAAAGAGTGTGAAACTGGAGTGTGGAATGGGTGACGTGAACGTTGATTTTGAAGATGAATGATCGGGAAACAATTGTGTTCATGAATAGACAGCAGAGCATAATGTGAATGATCTATTGGAAATGAGTTTTATAAAGGAGGATTTTATTATGAGCAATAAGAGACTTTACAAATCATCAGTGAACCGTATGTTATGTGGTGTCTGTGGCGGAATTGCAGAGTATTTTGATATCGATCCGACACTGGTGCGTCTGGTGTGGGTGATCATCACTTTTATGGGCGGAGCAGGAATCCTGGCCTATATTATTGCTGCGATCATTATTCCGGATGGCAGATAATAATGAGGATTTTTTAATGACTGCATAATTTTTCTGAAATCTGTCCATACTCCATAAAAAAGATGAGGAGTGTGGATATGAACAAGGAGAAAGAAGTGAAAGCTTTTCTGGAAGGAACGCTTTCCAAGGCGGAGAAACTGAAGTATGAGATCGCCGATGAGATGGGCGTACTGGATAAGGTGCTGAAAGATGGATGGAAAAGTCTTTCGGCAAAAGAAACAGGCCGTATTGGCGGTTTGATGACCAAAAAGAAAAAACATAAGTAATAAAGTCAAGCCCGGAGAAATGCTGTTTCAGAGTAGAAATCTCCGGGCTGCTTTTTATATCATGGAAAATTGTTTCGCAATGTTTTCTGTACAGCAGGTGAAGGAAAACTTTATCAGAAAAATGATATTTTCAGACTTTTAGGGTGGACTGACCGATGGAAAAGAGCTATACTGTTTGAATAACGGACGAGGAGGTTTAAAAATGGGAGAAAAAATCAACAATATTCTGAAAGGCGAGATCATCTCCTCAGTATTCTATGTGCTGCTGGGACTTTGCCTGATACTGATCCCAACGCAGACTGTAGATGTGATCTGCAAGGTTGTATTCGGACTGATCCTTATCGGGGTTGGTATTTATCATATCTATATTTACATACGGGGAAAGGTTTCTGCCACGATCATGGATCTTTTAAGTGGCGTGGTTGTTTTTGTACTCGGTGTATTCCTTTTTATGACACCGTCGATCGTGATCAAACTGCTTCCATGGATGCTGGGAGCTTTTGTACTTGTGGACAGTCTCTGGAAATTCAAGGGAGCATTTCTTCTGAAAAAAGGCGGACAGAAATCCTGGAGTGCGCTGCTGATCGGAAGCCTGATCTTTATTGCGCTTGGAATCGTGATCCTGTTCGGAAGATTTCCGAAGATCATGACTTTACTGATCTTTTCCGGATGGGTGCTGGTCTGTGACGGAGTTGTGGATATTATATTGTTTATTGTTATGAAGTTGGGTCTTCGGAAAATTGCGAAGAAGGCCACAGCGGAGAATGGTGATCCTGAGGGGGAGAGTGGTGACAGTACAGCACCGGGAGAAACTTTTTCCCGGAAGGAGAATGAACCGCAGGATGCTGCGGAGACTCATGAGGAGACTATAGCTGAATGGGCGGAAACACCGGCCGGATCGGAGAAAACAAAGAAATCCGGACGTAAGTTTTTGGGAAGGAAAAAGAAGGATGCTACAGATGATGTGAGCGACGAAGTGGCAGAAAATGCAGCAGTTGTGTCAGCTGAGAAAGCAGATTCTCAGGAACAAAGTGAAGAGGAGTCTGAAAATATATATGATGATGAGCCCCTGACTTCGAAAGATGCAGTAACAGATGAAATTGGTTCATCAGAAACATCAGGTAAATTTCAGAACACCCGATGGGAAAATGAACCGCAGAGTGCAGAGATGAAACTCTGGGATGTCGGTAAGGATCAGGCAGAAACAGGCAGCCTGAAAGAGTTTCTGAATAATTCAGATGAGGAAGAACTGGAGGAGTGGAAGGATTGATCCTTCGCTTGCATGATCTTATATTCCGTGGTAAGATGTGCACATGAAAAAAACAGATAAATATTTAAAGACATTGATTATGGATTTTTCCGGAATATATGAGGAGCAGCAGTTCTGGAAGGGAAAAGAAGCATCCTGGGTGGAGGCCCGGGACATTCCCGGAACCAACTGTTACTGTGATGAGGAGGCGATGAATGAGATACGCAGCCGTATTGCACCCTATTCTTCCGGAGAGATCCATTTTATTGATTCCGGGAACTACCACTATATGACAAGGATCTGGCTGGAAAAGATCTCGGAGCCATTTGATCTGCTGGTTTTTGACAATCACACGGATATGCAGCCACCTGCTTTTGGCGGTCTGCTTTCCTGCGGTGGATGGATCTATGATTCCGTCATGGAACTTCCGCTGCTTCAGAAAGTAATTTTGATAGGGCCGGATGAGGAAGCTTTTTCCAGAGTGGAACCGGAGATCCAGAAAAAAGTGGAGTTTTTAAGCAGGGAAAAACTTCGTGGGATGGAACTTATGGAAATTATGGATTTTGTAAAAGAACAGACTGGAAAAAAATCTCTTTATATTTCCATTGATAAGGATGTGCTCTGTCCGGAAGATGCGGACACCAACTGGAGTCAGGGGGATATGCGGCTGGAGACTATGGTACGGTGTCTGGAGTGTGCTGTTTCCAGATGTAAAGCAGGGGATATATTGAGTACGGGATCGGAAAATGCAGATATTGAGCAACTGGATGCTGTGCGTGAGGATACGCAGAAAGATGGAGCTGCGTGCAGTGATTTGACGGTGACAGATTTGTGTTTATTTCCGGGAATTCTGGGTGTGGATATCTGCGGAGAGTGTGATGCTGCCGGGACCGGAAACAGTGCATTAAATGATTATGCGAATGCACGATTGTGGGAATTTTTTCGGCATGCAGCTGAAAATGAGACTTCAGGAGGAGACAGATGAAAAATGAACTTCTTACCATCGGACCATTTACAGTGTATGGATACGGCCTGATGATCGCTATTGGAATTGTGGCAGGCTGTCTGACAGCAGAGTACAGAGCCGGAAAACAAAGGCTTGACAGTGACCAGATTTTTCCAATGATCCTGTGGTGCCTGCTTGGAGGCTTTTTTGCAGCAAAAATCCTGTTCTGGATCACCGAGTGGAAATCAATTGCAGAAGATCCGGGATTTATGATGGAGACATTGAGTTCAGGATTTGTGGTATTTGGAGGTATTATTGGAGGGATTTTTACCGGATGGTTGTATTGCCGGATCAAAAAACTGACCTTTTTTAAGTATGCAGATGTGATTTTGCCGTCTGTAGCACTGGCACAGGGATTTGGACGTATCGGCTGTTTTCTGGCCGGATGCTGCTATGGAAAGGAGACGGAAGGGATTTTGTCCGTAACTTTTCAGGAGTCAGCTTATGCTCCGAATCATGTGGCTCTGATCCCTGCACAGCTTTATTCCAGTGGGCTGGATTTTCTGCATTTTTTTCTGCTTGTGATGATTGCCCGGAACAAAAAATCAGACGGTCAGGTGACTGCCTGTTATCTGATATTTTACAGTGTGGGACGTTTTATCATTGAATTTTTCAGAGGCGATATTATCAGGGGAAGTGTTGGAGTTTTATCAACTTCCCAGTTTATCAGTATTTTTACCGGGATTGCGGGTGTTGTGATGATGATACTGGTGAGCAGAAGAACAGCAGGAAACGAAGCAGGAGTGTAGCTGGACAATATACGAGGGTAGTTTTGAGGGTGTTGAAAGAAAAACACTTAAGTCAGGAATATGGACAGCCTGTTTTTGCATACTCTATGAAAAAGGCGAAAGCAGGACTACCATGTTTGGAAGAGAAGATTTCGAATTTGATATGAAAACCGAGGAGAATGAGATCCCCGGAGTGCAGCCGGAAAATCCGGCACAGAGTGAGCACTTCGGGGATTTTATCGTCAAATATATGCAAAATGTGGAAAATACCATGGAGCTTTTTCCGGGAACGACTTTTCAGGCGGTCAATGAAATTTTCGGAATTCTTTATGTACCGCTGGAAAATACAGGCGAACTGGAAATAACCGGGACATCCTACAATTCCATTCCGAAATGCTATACATATATGGATATGGAGGCGGCCGGTGCATCGGGAATCACCAGACTGCATGACCATCCTTATCTTAAGCTGAGAGGAAAAGGAACTGCTGTGGCTGTGATCGATTCGGGGATTGATTATCAGAATGAAGTGTTTCGAAATGCGGGCGGTTCCAGGATCGCTTATTTATGGGATCAGTCGCTGGAAGAAGAATCTGATATGGGAGCTGCAAAAGTTCCATATGGTAGGTTGTTCCGAAAAAGGGATATTGATCTGGCACTGGATTCCGAGAATCCGTTTTCCATCGTGCCGTCCCGGGATACCAACGGCCACGGTACGGCGCTGGCAGGCATTGCTGCCGGAAATATGGTTCAGGGAGAAAATTTCACAGGAGCAGCGCCAGAGGCAACCCTTATCATTATAAAAGTAAAACCAGCCAAACAATATCTGCGAAACTTTTATCTTTATCCTCCGGAGGCGGAAGTTTTTCAGGAAGATGATGTAATGATGGCCATTGCATTTGCTATCCGCCTGGCAAAAGAACTGGGAGTGCCTCTTTCGATCTGCGTAGGTATCGGCAGCAGCCAGGGTGCTCATCTGGGAACTAATGCGTTAAGCCAGTATGTGGATTATGTGGCAAACTTTTCTCAGGTTTCAGTGTCTGTGGCAGCAGGAAATGAAGGGAATACCAGAAACCACAGCACAGGAATTTTTTCGCAGGAAAGGGAAAAGATTGTGACAGAATTACGGGTTGCAGAGCGTGAGCAGGGATTTACCATGGAATTCTGGGGCGAGCCGCCGGAAATCTACGAACTTTCCATTCAGTCACCTACCGGAGAGATACTGGAAGTAAGCAGTTCCATTGGTTCCAGAACCCAGGAACTGTCTTTTGTTTTTGTGGAGACAAAGGTATATGTAAATTATATTCTGATCGAGCGTCAGACCGGATATTCGCTGGTGTATATCCGTTTTTTTCATCCGGCCTCCGGAATCTGGAAGATTTTTACCCAGGGAAAAAAGCAAACAGAACGTACAGTTCCATATGTGGCTTCCGGTGGAGGGGCTGATCTCACAGGATACCTATTTCCTGGAACCGTCCCCTTATACAACAGTAACTGCACCGGGCGATGCCAGAAACAGCATTACAGCTACTGCATATCAGCACAGGGACGGGAGCATCTATATAGCAGCAGGGAGGGGATATACACCAAACGGAATGGTAACGCCGCACCTGGCTGCTCCGGGCGTAAACGTGAAAGTCCCTCTGGTGCGAGGTGGCTTCGGAATCCGCTCCGGAACCAGCATCTCTGCCGCCCAGACTGCCGGTATTGCGGCTTTGTTGTTTGAGTGGGCCATCATACGGGATAACCAGCCGTTTTTTTACAGGAAGCAGCGTGAAATATTATCTGCAGAGAGGGGCAAGAAGAGAGGAAAACATGCAGTATCCAAACCCGGAGTGGGGGTATGGAAGGGTTGGATTCTGTATCATACGTTTGAACTGCTGACATGAGATAACAAAAGGATACTAATGTACTAATTTTGGAAAAAAATATTTATATAGATAAATTACCTTTTATCGTGTACTATAAACATATAGAAAAACTATATGATCATACAACAGGGATGAATTTTACTTATGGATCTTTCAACTTGGTGAAATGTCAAATACTTATGGCAGCAATCCAGCGTATGTTCTGGCGGGCGGAGGAAATACTTCTGTAAAAGATGATACCACACTGTATGTAAAAGGTTCCGGTACACAGCTCGCAACCATCAGGGCAGAAGAATTTGTTAAGATGGACAGAGCACGTCTGAATGAGATCATGAAGACAGAATATCCGGACAATGATGTGGAGCGTGAATCTTTGTATCTCGCAGATGTAATGGCAGCAGTGACAGATGATGATAAAACAAAACGTCCCAGCGTGGAAGCTCTGCTGCACAATTTATTTGCATATACTTATGTACTGCATGTTCATCCGACACTTATTAACGGACTGACATGCGGAAAGGGAGCGCAGGCACTTTGCCAAGAGCTTCTTGGAAAAGAGGTGCTCTGGATCGATATCTGCAAGCCTGGATATACACTTGCCCGGATCTGTTTTGAAAAAATGAATGCTTATAAAGAAGAATCTGGAAAAGATGTTCAGGTTCTCCTGCTTCAGAATCACGGAATTTTTGTTGCTGCGAATACAGTAGAAGAAATCGGTGTGTTATTTAACGATGTTATCAGTAAGCTGGAAAAGCGGGTAAAGAGAACTGCGGATGTAAGTGATGCGGTTACATCTGAGAAAGAGCAGGCAGCACAGAAGCTTTCCCGGCTGCTTGGACATACTGTAGAAGTTGTACCGGCAGCAGAAGCTGACAATTTTGTAAAAGATAAAACAGCGGCAGCACCGCTTCTGAAACCATTCACACCGGATCATATCGTATATTGCGGACCGTATCCGTTATTTGTGGAAAATATTGATGAGGCAAAAAATGCTCTGGATGCATTTATGGCAGAGAATGATAAAGAGCCAAGACTGATCCTGGTACAGGGTGTTGGCGCATTTATCATGGAAGATGATAAGGGAAAGGCAGAGAAAGCGCAGCTTCTGGTAAAAGATGCAATTAAGCTTGCTGTATATGCGGAAAGTTTTGGCGGCCCGCTGCAGATGACAGATGAGATCACATATTTTATCACACACTGGGAAGCAGAAGCATACCGCAGTAAGAAATAAAAAAGAAAATATATAGAGAAATAAAGAAAATGCATCGGGAACTATCAGGAATTCCCGGTGCATTTTTTATTGAATGATGGATAAACAGTTACTCAGGACAGAGTTACGCAGCAAATGTGGATATTTTTATCCGCATTACCACAAATCTTATTTCCGATACACGAACGCCGGCAGTCCATCCTCGCCAACCGGAACATTTACAGTTCCCTGGATCAGCGGGCGGGCATAGCGGATAAAGTCTTCGGTGACATCGGAGCCGTCTTCTGTGATCCATTCCACAGGAACAGTCTTTTCTTCGTTGCAGATAACGTTGACATCCTCCAGTGTACATTTCATGGAGTACGGAGAATCACTCTGACGTTTAAATGCGATCATCTTTCCGGTTTCGCCGTTCAGGGCAGCCTGTACACCAAATTCACCGGCGAGGATGCCTTCTTGCTGGTCTGTTCCGGCGAGCATGGCTGCAGAGCAGCGCTGGCTTACATTGAGCTCTACGGAGCGGGCTTTGACACCAAGACGGCTGCGTACAAGATTCTCAAGATATTTACCGCAGCCAGCAAGCATCTTGTGACCGAAGGCGTCGGTTCCGGTAGCGCTGTCGTATTCGCAGATGAAAGTGCCGTCTTTATCATGGATTCCCTCAGAGACACAGACTACGACGTTGCAGTTTTTCTCGAAGGCAGCATGAACTTTCTGGAGAAATTCTTCTACATCGAAATCGGTTTCCGGAAGATAAATGAGAAGCGGATTGTCTCCAACGTATTTCCGGGCCAGAGCTGCTGCACCGGTGAGCCAGCCAGCGTGACGTCCCATGATCTCGATGATAGTGACGGATTTTTTCTCATAGACACAGGCGTCCAGGGTGATCTCACGGACGGTGGAGGCTACGTAGCGGGCAGCACTTCCGAATCCGGGAGTATGGTCGGTGTTTACAAGATCGTTATCAATGGTCTTCGGCTCACCGAGGATACGGATGTCGCTGCCGATCTTTTCAGCATAGCGGGAAAGCTTGCTGACGGTATCCATGGAATCGTTGCCGCCGATATAAAAGAACCAGCCGATGTTCATCTCCTCGAATTTCTGAAAAAGCTTCGGATAAACCGGATCCTCCAGGGATTCCGGAAGCTTGTAACGGCAGGAGCCGAGATAGGCACCGGGTGTCCAGGTAAGAGCGAGAAGCTGCTCTCCCGGAAGTGCTTCCTGGAAATCAAGGACTGTTCCGTTTAAAAATCCCTCAATGCCGTTGACCATACCATAAACATGGTCGATCTCCTCTGTATGTTTAAGTGCTTCAGATACCACACCGTAAAGACTGCTGTTGATAGCTGCGGTCGGTCCGCCGGATTGTCCTGCGATAAGGTTCTTTTTTGACATTCTGATACCTCCTGGGTGTTGTTTTTTTATATTGTAACAGAAATAGGAGAAGATAACATCTAAAAAAATCACCTTTTTTATAAAAAAATTACTCTATACAAATAATTATATCATAGTAAAATAGTAGTATAGATAGAGAAAAGAGGTGAAAAAACGATGACAGTAAAAAAAGTACAGTTTGAGAGCATGGATGAAGTGAACCGTTTTCTTGATGTGACGGAGCATTTTCCGTTTGCAGTGGATCTGAAAAGGGGAAGCAGAACAGTAAATGGCAAATCCATTCTTGGAGTTGCATCCATTGGCCTTGGCAGAGAGATGGACTTTTGTGCACATGTGCCGGAGCTTGCGCCGGAGATCACATCCAGTCTTGGTTTTTGCATGAGGTAGGTTTAAGAGGGGAAAAAATAAATAATGGTTGATCGATGGTGAATGAGGATATCGTAAGGTCGCAGAGGCGATGATCGGTATCCTCAATTTTTTTATCGTCAATAACTATTTAGAAAAAATCTAAATACATATTGACTTGGGAATCCGGAAATGATATATTCTATTTAGAAATATTTCTAAATACTATCTGAAAGGGGAAGAGATACACGATGGCGTTTGCGGAAACCTTCAAGGCACTTTCGGATCCTGTGCGGAGAGAAATCCTGCAGCTTCTGAAAAACGGGAAAATGTCAGCCGGTGAGATTGGAGGACATTTTGATATGACAGGTGCAACCATATCCTATCATCTGAAAATTTTGAAGAAAGCAGATCTTGTGTGGGAGACGAAGGTGAAGAATTTCGTGTATTACGAACTGAATACCACAGTTGTAGAGGAACTGCTTCTGTGGATCAGTGATCTGAAAGGGGGAAAAAATGATGAAAAGTGAAGAAAGAAAAGAATTTTTGAAGGAATATAAAATGACTCTGATTTCCGGGAGTATCCTTACAATCTCACCGTCACTGGCAGGGATCCTGCTGTGGAACCGTCTGCCGGAGAAGATCGCAACACATTTTGATCAGCACAATCTGGCCAACGGCTGGAGCAGCAAGCCGATGGCAGTTTTCGGAATTCCGTTTCTGCTTTTGCTGATTCATCTGTTTTGCGTGCTTTTTACAGCCAATGATCCAAAGCGAAAAAATATCAACAGGCGTATTTTTACCATGATACTGTGGCTGGTTCCGGTGGTGTCTGTGATCACCTGCATGTCGATCTATGGTCTTGCTCTGGGTATGGATATTGATATAGGTGTGATCGTAAATATCATGGTGGGGATCATGTTTATCATTCTCGGAAATTACGTTCATAAGGTAAAACAGAACTACACGGTGGGAATGAAGCTTCCCTGGACTTTGAACAGCGAGGAGAACTGGAACCGTACCAACCGTATGACAGGCTGGATACTGATCCTGTCGGGGCTGCTTTTTCTTATGAATTCGCTGCTCCTGAAAACGGAAATTGTTTTGGTGGTGATTTTGGTGGTCATCTTTGTGCCGATGATATATTCCTTTGTTCTTTATAAAAAGGGAATCTGAAAAAATAATGTTCAAACAAAGCGGTACGTGATATGATAATGTCATACAAAAGTATTTCCTCGAACACTATAAACAGACAGCAGACAGGAGGGATCATTATGACAGAATTAAGCCGTTTTCAAAAAGATGTGGAAGTTGCTGCCACTGCCCTTGAAATGCGGGCGGAGAACGAGGATGCCAAAGAAGAGGCCATTCATCTTTACCGAAAATTCGGAAGTACCAAGCAGGAGCCACTGCGGCTGGCAGTTGCCCTGCGGGGATATTTTCTGGAGGAAGGTGTGGAGGAAGAAGAACGTGCACATTATGGAGCATATCTTAAAAAAAGGATCCGTCCGGCTGTGGAACACCTGATCCTGGAAGATGACTGGGAAAAGATCGAGAAGCTTTATGAGAACGAATGGTTTGGGGAACAGGAGCTGGAAGTATTTCTGAAACTGGCCGAAGAGTGGAGGAGACCTGCAGCGCTGGTGGGACTTCTCCATTTAAAAAAAGAAAATTATGGATTTAAAGAGAAGAAATTTGAACTGTGATTTTTTCCAGGAAACTAGTACAGCGAATATTAAGTAACCGCCATATTGACTTGCCTGATTTTTCATATGCTGCGTTGTCGTCAATCGCCGTAGCCACCGCTACGCCTCATTCCTCCGCCTTGCATATGAGAAAATCATCCTACGTCAATATAACAGATACTTAATTTTCACTGTACTAGGAAGGGAGGTGGATTCGGTGGACCGGAGGCAGGAAGAGCTCGGAATACATATCCTTGAAAATATAAGGAACGAGCTGTACTACTATTTTCCATATCTGGACGGTGCTTTTGCCTGTATTTCCGGGAAGGGCTCAGAGCAGACCAGCACCATTGGAACAGATGGAGCGTTCTTCCTTTTTTTCCCGGAATATCTGTTGGAGCTTTATGTGAAAAAGCCGGAGGCTGTGCGAAGGGGTTATCTGCATATGCTGCTGCACTGTCTGTATCTGCACCTTTTTCGGGAAGATCAGGAGGACAGACGATTATGGAACTTGGCCTGTGATATTGCGGTGGAACAGATCATTTCCAGAGAAAAGATCCCGGTTCTGGAGGCAGGCGGCGATGCGAAAAAAATACGGGAAAAGGTTTTGAATATTCTGGGAGACAGGTCGGATTCCGCAGAAAAGATCTGCCGGAAACTGAAGGAGCAGGTCTTTCCGTTTCATCTGGAAGAGCTGGAAGAAGCCTTTCATTTTGATGATCACACCTTGTGGGACACCTGCACAGGAGAAAAAGGAAAAAGGACAAAGGAAAAATGGAACAAGCTTCTTTCCTATACCGCTGCAAACCGTCAGGATCACCGGAAACGGCGGGGAAGCCAGAAAGGGGACCAGAAGGAAGAGGCTGGAACTGTAAGATCCGGAAGATACGATTACAAAAAATTTTCTCCGTCAGTTTTCTGTGCTGCGAGAAGAAGTGGAGCTGGATACGGAAAGCTTTGATTATATTTTTTATAATTATGGGATGGAGCATTATGGGAATCTTCCTCTGATCGAGCCGTTGGAATATAAGGAAGTAAACCGTTTGGAGGAGCTTGTGATCGCCATTGATACCTCCGGTTCCTGCGATGGAGAGACTGTGCGGAGATTCCTGGGAGAAACGTATTCCATTCTCAGCGAAAAAGAGAATTTTTTCCATAAGATGAAGGTGTACCTGATCCAGTGTGACTGCTGTATCCAGGATGTTAAGGTGGTCCATTCCGAGGAAGAATGGAAGGAATACAGCAAAAATATCACCATACAGGGCCGGGGTGGAACGGATTTCCGTCCGGTGTTCAGATATGTGAAGGAGCAGCAGGAGAAAAAGGAAATACGTAGTCTTAAGGCGCTGATCTATTTTACAGACGGGGACGGGATATATCCCGGAAGCAAACCGGATTATGAGACGGCCTTTGTATTTTTGCATAAAACAGAAAAAATGGAGCTTGTTCCGCCATGGGCTATCCGACTTGTGGCAGAGCAGGAAGGAGTGCGCCGTAAACAATGAATATAAAAGAAGCAAAAGAAGAGATCAAACACACATTACTTGCATACAACAAAAAAGATTCCCGCGGACATTACACGTTTCCAAAACTGAGACAGCGTCCCATTCTTCTCATGGGGCCTCCTGGAATCGGAAAAACAGCAATTATGGAACAGGTGGCAGAGGAATGTGAGGTGGGCCTTGTAGCTTATACGATCACACACCATACAAGGCAGAGCGCAGTAGGACTTCCAAGGGTCGTGACACGCTGCTACAACGGAAAAGAAGCGAGTATTACAGAATATACCTTAAGCGAGATCATTGCATCTGTATATGACTGTATGGAGCAGACAGGAAAAAAAGAGGGGATTCTGTTTATTGACGAGATCAACTGTGTTTCCGAGACGCTGGCTCCTACAATGCTGCAGTTCCTCCAGAACAAAACGTTTGGAAGCCACAGCGTGCCGGAAGGATGGCTGATCGCAGCAGCAGGAAATCCACCGGAATATAACAAATCTGTCCGGGAGTTTGATATTGTGACATTGGACCGTGTGCGCAGGATGGATATTGAGGCTGATCTTGACGTATGGATGGAGTACGCCTGGAAAAAGGGAATCCACGGGGCGATCCTTTCTTATCTCAGCATGAAGAAGGAGCATTTTTATTCTGTGGAAAATACCGTGGACGGCAAATTTTTTGTGACAGCGCGAGGCTGGGAGGATCTTTCGGAGATCCTGATGGCGTATGAAGAACTGAGGATTGAGATCACGGAAAATCTGATCCATGAGTATCTTTGCAGGGATGAAATCGCACGCAGCTTTTTTGCCAGCTATCAGCTGTACCGGAAGTACGGAACGGACTATGGCCTGGATCGGCTGCTTTCCGGCAGGATGCAGGAAGAAGAGCAGGTACAGCGGAAGAAAATGGCTCAGGATGCTTCTTTTGAGGAACGCTTTCTTATGACAGGACTTCTTCTTGACGGGCTGAACGGAGGTTTTCTTTCTTATGAAAAACTGAATGAGGAGACAGAAAGGGTATATCAGGAACTTCTTCATCTGAAAACATTTCTCAGTGACAGGAAAGGTATGACTGCGCTGGACGAGTTCATTGATATCAAGAAGAAGAGTCTTGCCGTGCGTCTGGATGCAGAGCTTCTTTCAGAGGTGCAGGAGACTCAGGAAACGTCTGCGATACGGATGTTGGAAGCGTTCAGCCTTACGGTGAGAAAAGAACACATTACAGATGTGGAAACTGGTTTTGACCGGATCAAAGAACTGTTCGGAGAGATGGTGGAGAAGCGGAAAGATTGTGCACAGCAGATCAGCCAGGAACTGGAGAGAGCTTTTTCCTTTATGAAAGATGCTTTCGGGGATGGACAGGAGATGGTGCTTTTTGTTACGGGACTTACCAGAAACAGCCATGCAGGGGCGTTTATCAGAGAGTATGGCTGCGAACCGTATTTTGTCTGCAGTGAGAAGCTCCTTTACAGGAAACAGGAGCAGAAACTTCAGGAAGAATGTGAAACACTATTAAAAATATGAATAATCCCTTAACGAATACTTATGACTGGAAGGGGTCTGGCATCTTGACAGAAAGGCTTCCAAGATGATACGGTAACTAATGTTGAAAGCAATAAACCAAAAAACCGAATGATGAGGTGTGAAAAAATGCAGGAATTAAAACCAATCAAAGAAGGTAAAGTACGTGAGATATATGATAACGGCGACAGCCTGATCATGGTTGCAACAGATCGTATCAGTTGTTTTGACGTGATCTTAAATAACGAAGTCACAAAGAAAGGTGCAGTACTGACCCAGATGTCCAAATTCTGGTTTGACATGACAGAGGACATTCTTCCTAACCATATGATTTCTGTAGATACCAAGGATATGCCGGAGTTTTTCCAGCAGGAGAAATTTGAAGGAAAATCCATGATGTGTCGTAAGCTGAACATGCTGCCGATCGAGTGTATCGTACGTGGATACATCACAGGAAGTGGCTGGGCAAGCTACAAGGAGAACGGCACTGTATGCGGCATCAAGCTTCCGGAGGGACTGAAGGAATCCGACAAGCTGCCTGAGCCGATCTACACACCATCTACCAAGGCTGAGATCGGAGATCATGATGAGAATATCTCTTTTGAGCAGAGCATTGAGCATCTTGAGAAATACTTCCCGGGAAAAGGCCGTGAGTATGCTGAGAAGCTTCGCGACAACACCATCGCGCTCTATAAAAAATGCGCAGAGTATGCACTCAGCAAGGGTATCATCATTGCAGATACGAAATTTGAGTTTGGCCTTGATGAGAACGGCAACATGGTGATCGGCGATGAGATGCTGACACCGGACAGCTCCCGTTTCTGGCCGGCAGAAGGATATGAACCAGGACATGGACAGCCATCTTTTGACAAACAGTTTGCACGTGACTGGCTGAAAGCCAATCCGGGCAATGACTGGACACTGCCGCAGGAGATTGTAGACAAGACTATTGAGAAATATCTTCAGGCATACAAGATGCTTACAGGCAAAGAACTGGCCTGAAAAAAGCAGAGTTCCCCAAAAAAGAAAACATACCTGAAAAACAGCTTCGGATGCCCATTCCGGAGCTGTTTCTCTGTATAAAAGACACTGAATAACAAAACAGTTGCAAGAAAACAGAGGGATATTTATAATAAATACAGAAACCAAAAAATCCTGACAGGTCAAAGGAGCGTGATTATGAGCAGGAAAGACAATACAAAAAAGAAAAAAACAGCAGGAGATTATATCCTGACCCTGGTACTGATCGCAGCAATCTGTGTATTTTGTTATGCAGCGTTTAATCTTTATCATATTTATACGGAATATAAAAAAGGTACTGATGAGTATAACAGCATCTCAGAAATGGCAGTGACAGAACGTGATCCAGATGAAGTGGAGGAGATGAAACAGCCGGATGAACAGCCGACAGCACCCATAAGCATTGATTTTTCTTCCCTGAAAAGTATTAATGATGATGTGATAGGCTGGATCTATATGGAAGCTTTGCCGCAGATCAGCTATCCGGTAGTACAGGGAAAGGATAACAGCACTTATCTCCACCAGACATATGAGAAAAACTATAATTTCGCAGGAACGATTTTATTGATTATGAGAACAAAAGAGATTTCAGCGACTGTAATACACTGGTGTACGGACATAATATGAAGAATGGTTCCATGTTTGGAATGCTGAAGAAATACAGAGCAGATGAGACACTTTACAATACAAGTAAGTATTTCTGGATCCTTACACCGGATAAGGATTATCGGTATGAGATCATTGCAGCGTATACAACATCGGTGAACAGTGATACCTATACCCTGTTTAAGGGCCCTGGAAAGGAATTTCTGGAGTATGAGAAAAAGATGCTTAAGAATTCCGAGATTAAGACAGATGCCACTGAAGAACAGGCAGACAAGAAAGACAAGATCGTTACATTGTCTACATGTACAGGTAACCAGGCAACCCGTTTTGTCGTGCAGGGAAAGCGGGTGAATGTGGTAGATCCGCAGTAAGGGTGATGGTGCACAGGAGACAGTCCGGTACAGGATGAAATTTCTTCAGGAACTGACGGAATGGATGGGAGGAAGAAAGATATGGGGAATGAGATCGAAAAATTACAGAAGATCATAGATGAAAGCGACAATATTGTATTTTTCGGAGGTGCGGGAGTTTCCACTGAGAGCGGAATCCCGGATTTCCGAAGCCAGGACGGACTTTATAATCAGAAGTATGATTATCCGCCGGAGACGATTTTAAGTCATACATTTTTTATGCGCAGGCCTGAGGAATTTTTCAAATTTTATCAGGATAAGATGCTCTGTGACACAGCGAAGCCGAATGCTGCCCATCTGAAACTTGCAGAACTGGAAAAGAACGGAAAACTTAAAGCAGTGATCACACAGAATATTGACAATCTGCATCAGATGGCAGGAAGCAGAAATGTTCTGGAACTTCATGGAAGTGTTTACCGGAATTACTGTATGAAGTGCGGAAAATCGTATGATTTCAAATATATGAAAGAAGCTAAGGGTATTCCGAAGTGTACCTGTGACGGTATTATCAAGCCGGATGTGGTTCTCTATGAGGAAGGGCTTAATGAGCATACGATCCAGGAATCCGTGAGGGCTATTTCAGAAGCACAGGTACTTATCATTGGAGGTACATCCCTGGCAGTATATCCGGCCGCAGGGCTGATCGACTATTTCAGGGGAGATCATCTTGTTGTGATCAACAAGGCACCAACGCCGAGGGATAAGTACGCAGATCTTCTGATCAAAGAACCGATAGGAAAAGTTTTCAGCCAGATTCATGTGTAAAGCTGCATAGTGAATGTGGAACGAAAATATCTGCCTGGTCAGAAACAGACAAGCTGTTTGAAGACTGCGCGTAAAGTATAAATTTATTATCAAGGAGTAATATTATGGGATTAATTTATGAAGTGGGAGATGTGGTAACACTGAAAAAAGCACATCCCTGCGGCAGCAAAGAATGGGAGATACTTCGCGTAGGTGCAGATTTCCGACTGAAATGTATGGGCTGTGGACACCAGATCATGGTAGCACGCAAGCTTGTGGAGAAAAATACACGAGATTTGAAAAAAAACGAAAAAAATTAAATTTATGCTTTACATTACGGGAAAGTTATGCTAGAATCAAAAATCGTGATATATTTCATATCCTTGCTCTTTGACAGGCAAAGGGCCAAAAGACCATAAGGAGGTTAAGACAAGCATGAACAAGTACGAGTTAGCATTAGTTGTGAGCGCTAAGCTTGAGGACGAAGCACGTGACGCTGTAGTTGAGAAAGCTAAAAGCTACATTACACGTTACAACGGCGTGATCACAGAAGTTGAAGAATGGGGTAAGAAGAAATTAGCTTACGAAATTCAGAAAATGCATGAAGGCTTCTACTATTTTATTCAGTTTGAAGCAGATTCTCAGTGCCCGGCGGAAATCGAGAGACATGTCCGCATCATGGACAATGTATTAAGATACCTGGTTGTCAAGAAAGAGGCATAATTTTTGCAGCGGATTTTCGAAAACACCATTAAGAACCTGTTCAGTTAAGTGAAATCATAAGAGAGGTAGAACGATGAACAAAGTAATATTAATGGGACGCTTGACAAGAGATCCTGAGGTAAGATATTCCGCAGGAGAAAATGCCCTGGCAATCGCCAGATATACACTGGCAGTTGACCGCAGATTCCGTCGTGACGGAGAGGCAAGTGCTGATTTTATCAGCTGTGTTTCTTTCGGACGTACAGCAGAGTTTGCGGAGAAGTATTTCAGACAGGGACTGAAAATTGCAGTTACGGGTCGTATCCAGACAGGAAGTTATACGAACCGTGAGGGACAGAAGGTTTATACGACAGAGGTTGTTGTTGAGGAACAGGAATTTGCTGAGAGCAAGTCATCCAGTGACAGTTATGCAGCTAGCCATCCTCAGACCAGTGCAGCATCTGCACCGTCTATGCCAAGTCCGAGCGCAGCAAGCGCCGACGGCTTCATGAACATTCCGGACGGAATTGACGAGGAGCTGCCGTTCAACTAGAACATCTGGATCACAGATGGTATGAATAAGATAGGAGGAAACAATCATGGCTTACAATAGAGGCGAGAGACCAGATTCTCCGATGAAGAGAAGAGGCGGACGCAGAAGAAAAAAAGTTTGTGTATTCTGCGGTAAAGAGAATAACGAGATCGATTACAAGGATGTAGCAAAGTTAAGAAAGTATGTTTCCGAGAGAGGTAAAATTCTCCCGAGAAGAATTACAGGTAACTGTGCGAAACATCAGAGAGCACTGACAGTTGCTGTTAAGAGAGCACGTCATATGTCCCTGATGCCATACGTTCAGGACTAATTCTGATCTTACACAGAGTCGTTGTTAAACAGATGAACAGCCATCTGGATAACAGCGGCTCTGTTTTTTTGCGGTACAGGCAGAGGGTAATCAGGGTATTTTGCAGCAGATGGGTAATCCTGGAGTTACTGTTCAATGACAATATTTCGCGAGGTGGAAACGGGATTCTTTCTTATTTCATCATAACTATGGAATTATAATAAGGAATCTGGTATAATGTTAAATAACTTGTGGTTTAAATTACGTTGAGAACAGGAAAAAGCAATGAACAACAAAGTTAAATTTAAAGGGCCTATGAAACACTTTATGCGCTGGCCTCTGTATCTTTCGGTTCTGGTGGTGGTGCTGGACCTGCTGGTGTTTATTGTAAGTGTGAAGGCAGGAATTCTGGTGTCTGTGGGTACTGTGATCTATATTTTTATTGCAGTACAGCTTTTCCGATATCACAAACCGCTGATTATCAATGATATGATCGCATTTGCCAATCAGTATGATGTGGTGGAGAAGAGGATGCTGGAGGAACTGGCATTGCCATATGCCATTATGGATATGGAGGGCCGAATGATCTGGTCTAACCGTATTTTTTTCGGAGATCACGGGGAGAGATCAGTTTTATAAAAAAAATATCAGCACAGTTTTTCCGGATATTACACCGGACAGGCTTCCTGTAGCAGAAGACCAGGAGATTTCGGAGATGAGCACTCATTTTGGAGACAGGATCTACCGGGTTTCCATGCAGAGAGTGACAATGGGCGAGGTAGTAGGGCATGTGGATATCCTTGAGAATGTACCTCAGAATGTCAGCCTGATTGCCATGTATCTCTATGATGAGACAGAGCTTAAGGAATATATCCAGAAGAATGAGGACAACAAGCTGGTTGTGGCTCTGGTATATCTGGATAATTATGAAGAAGCTCTTGAGAGTGTTGAAGATGTGCGAAGGTCTCTGCTGATTGCGCTGCTCGACAGGAAGATCACGAAATATTTTTCAAATTTTGACGGTCTTGTAAAGAAGCTTGAGAAGGATAAATATCTTCTGATCATGCGTCAGAGTTCCCTTGAGACATTGAAGGAGCAGAGATTCCATATTCTGGATGAAGTTAAGACTGTCAATATCGGTAATGAAATGGCAGTAACTTTAAGTATTGGTGTAGGCTTAAATGCATCAACTTATATCCAGAGTTATGAGTATGCCAGAATCGCCATTGAGATGGCACTGGGACGTGGCGGAGATCAGGTCGTGATCAAGAATGGCAACAATATCACCTATATTGGTGGGAAGGCCCAGCAGATGGAGAAAAGCACCCGTGTCAAGGCGCGTGTTAAGGCTCAGGCTCTCAAGGAGTTTATGAGCACGAAAGATCGTGTGGTTGTTATGGGACATAAGATCACAGATGTGGATGCTCTGGGGGCGGGAATTGGTATTTACCGTGCAGGTAAAACTCTTGGAAAGCCAGTGCATATTGTGATCAACGATCCGACGACATCTATTCGTCCGCTGATGAGCGGATTTATGGAAAATCCGGATTATGAGCCATCTATGTTTGTGGACAGCAATCAGGCAAAAGAACTGGTAGATAACAATACGGTAGTGGTAGTAGTTGATACCAATAAGCCGAGTTATACAGAATGCCAGGATCTTCTTTATATGACGAAGACCATTGTGGTGCTGGATCATCACCGTCGTGGCAGTGAAGTTATTCAGAATGCAGTTCTTTCCTATGTGGAGCCTTATGCTTCCTCAAGTTGCGAGATGATCGCAGAGATCCTGCAGTATTTTGCAGACGGCCTGAAACTTCGAAGCATCGAAGCGGACTGTATTTATGCAGGTATCATGATCGATACCAATAATTTTACAACGAGAGCGGGCGTGCGAACCTTTGAAGCTGCTGCGTTCCTGCGCAGATGCGGAGCGGACGTGACACGTGTGCGCAAGATGCTCCGTGATAATATTGACTCCTACAAGGCAAGAGCTGAAGCTGTACGTACGGCTAAGATCTACAGAGATTATTTTGCTATTGCCAGATGCCCCAGTGAAGGTCTGGAGAGCCCTACTGTTGTGGGTGCGCAGGCTGCCAACGAGCTTTTGAATATTGCCGGAGTCAAGGCATCTTTTGTTCTTACCAGCTATAATAACGAGGTTTATATCAGTGCCAGAGCCATCGATGAAGTCAATGTACAGGTCATGATGGAACGTATGGGCGGCGGTGGACATTTAAACATTGCCGGAGCCCAGGTAAAGGACACAATGGATGAGACCGAGAAAATGCTGAAAGAAATTATAGACCAATTATATCAGGAAGGAGAGCGGAAGAAATGAAAGTAATTCTTCTGGAAGATGTTAAATCCCTGGGAAAAAAGGGACAGATTGTAAATGTAAGTGACGGATATGCAAGAAATATGATCCTGCCAAAGAAGCTTGGTGTTGAGGCTACATCCAAAAATCTTAATGACCTGAAGCTTCGTAAGGCAAATGAGGAGAAAGTTGCACAGGAGAACCTGGACGCAGCCAAGGCTTTTGCCGAGGAACTTTCCACAAAAGAGGTTATCCTTACTCTGAAAGTAGGAGAAGGAGGAAGGACATTTGGTTCTGTTTCTTCTAAAGAGATTTCCGAGGCAGCGAAGAAACAGCTGAATCTTGATATTGACAAGAAGAAACTTCAGCTGGAGAGCCCGATCCGTACTCTTGGTGTTACCAACGTACCGGTACGTCTTCATCCGAAAGTAACCGGAAGTCTCAAGGTTTGGGTAAAAGAGGCATAATAAATGGAAGAGACATTGATCAAGAGGATTCTTCCGCACAGTATCGAGGCAGAGCAGTCAGTAATCGGTTCCATGATCCTGGATCGTGATGCAATCCTGGTAGCTTCCGAAATTCTGACCAGCGATGATTTTTATCAGAAGCAGTACGGCATTATTTTTGATGCCATGGTGGAACTTTGCAATGAGGGAAAACCGGTGGATCTGATCACTTTGCAGAATCGTCTGAAGGAGAAAGAACTGCCGCCGGATATCAGCAGCATGGAATATGTCCGTGACCTTATCGCAGCAGTTCCGACTTCTGCCAATGTGAAATATTATGCAAACATTGTAAGTGAGAAGGCAGTTCTCCGCCGTCTGATCAGGACTACGGAGGAAGTTGCCAATGCCTGTTATTTGGAGAAGGACAGTACAGAGACCATTCTTGAGGAATCGGAAAAAAAACTGTTCAACATTCTTCAGAGAACCAATGGAAGTGATTATGTTCCGATTCAGCAGGTTGTGTTAAATGCAGTCAGCAATATTGAGAGGGCTTCCAAGCTGAAAGGTTCTGTTACCGGAATTCCCACCGGATTTGTTGATCTGGATTACAAGACATCCGGTATGCATCCGTCCGATCTTGTGCTGATCGCGGCGCGTCCTTCCATGGGAAAAACAGCTTTTGTACTGAATATTGCCCAGTATATGGCGTTCCGCAAAGATGTAACGGTGGCCATATTCAGTCTGGAGATGTCAAAGGAACAGCTTGTAAACCGACTTCTTGCCATGGAATCCCATGTGGATTCCCAGAATCTCCGTACCGGAAATCTGAAAGATGAGGACTGGACGAAACTGGTAGAGGGAGCAGATATTATCGGCGGTTCCAACCTTATTATTGATGATACACCTGGAATTTCCATTGCGGAACTCAGGTCGAAATGCCGAAAATATAAGCTGGAACACAATCTGGGGATCATTATGATCGACTACCTGCAGCTGATGAGCGGAAGCGGTAAATCTGATTCCCGTCAGCAGGAGATTTCTGATATATCAAGATCTTTAAAAGCACTTGCAAGAGAGATTGATGTGCCGGTGATTGCCCTTTCTCAGCTGAGCCGAGCTGTAGAACAGAGACCCGACCACAGACCGATGCTTTCAGACCTCCGAGAATCCGGAGCTATTGAGCAGGATGCCGATGTGGTAATGTTCATATATCGCGATGATTATTATCATAAGGATACTGAGAAAAAAGATATTGCAGAGATCATTATAGCAAAACAGAGAAACGGTCCTATCGGAACCGTAGAACTGGTATGGCTGCCAAGGTATACACAGTTTGTAAATATGAAAAAGTAGAGTTGTGCAGATGAAGTAGTGAGATGACAAGATTTGCTGTATCTTTTTAAGCAAATCAAGTAAGCAGTGGAGTGTATTGCGAATATCTGCTTAATTATAGTCGATTTATGTCAATCGAAATTTCTTGCAAAGCTAACTCACGATATTATATACTATAACTATGTTCTGATTATCTGAACATATAATAAACCTACACATCTGTTCATCTATCCAACCATAAGGGGGCCGTCACGATGGAAAAAAGATATACAGTCAGACAAGCCGTGACGATGACTGGCGTGAAATCCTATGTTATGCGCTACTGGGAGGAGGAACTTGACCTTCATATCGGGCGTAATGAACTGGGACATCGCTATTATACACCCTATGATATCCAACTTTTTCTCAAGATAAACGAACTGAAAAGCAGAGGACTTCAGTTGAAAGCGATACGAACGCTGATTCCTCGGATGGAGAGAAACACATCTGGCTCTGTCATGCCTGATGCTAAGATCCTGGACGGAGAGGCAGTGGAGATTGAAGATATTCCACTGAAGGAAACGGAATCACGGCTGCAGGAAGAGCCACAGGGTTTTCATAAAACAGAGAATACTCATATGTCAGCAGATATCAGAGAAGAGGATTTTAAAATAACAGGTCAGGAATCAGCAGCTGATGATAAGATTCTGGAATTTCAGGAAATCCTGGAAAGACTGATCCATGAAGAAATGCAGCGAAAAAAAGAAGGCGAATATAAATGCCGGTCGCTGGATGAAGCGATACGAAGACAGCAGCAGGCCAGAAGAGAGGCGGCAGCTGCAACAGAGGGAAAAAAGAACAAAAAAAACAGAAAAGACTGCCGGTAAAAACCGACAGTCTTTTTCATAAATCACAGCTTATAGCTGACGGTGCATTACTCAGCAGAGATAGCACCAACTGGACAGGCCTCAGCGCATGTTCCGCAGTCAACGCAAGCGTCTGCATCGATTACGTAATGCTCGTCTCCCTGAGAAATAGCCTCGTTCGGGCACTCACCCTCGCATGTTCCACAGCTAACGCATTCGTCAGAAATTACATATGCCATAATGATATCCTCCTTTATAATGGTATGTTTATGTATCCCCTACCAGGGATTCTATTCCCATTCTAATATATCTGTACAAAGAATACAAGTACAAATTTAGGAACAAATGAAAAAAGGAGTGAACAGCCACCCGTTGATTATATAAAGATTTCGTATTATAATAGCAGACACGAAGTGGAGTCATTTCGATAAATCAGTAAAGGAGATTACAATATCATGACAAAGGTTACAAAGAGCATGCTGATCGGCGAACTTCTCACCGTAGATCCTAACATTGCACCGATCCTTATGAGAGCGGGAATGCATTGCCTTGGATGCCCGTCTTCCCAGATGGAATCACTGGAAGAGGCAGCTATGGTCCATGGACTGGATGCTGACGTTCTCGTAGCACAGATTAATGATTTTCTTGGTGAGTAAGCAGATATTTTCTTGCTGAAAGAAAAAACTGCTGCTGGAAGATGCAGATCAGAAAGATCTCAGTTCCGGCAGCAGTTTTATTATGCAGGTATCAGAGGAGCAGGAGTTTCTGAAGAGCGTCAGACGTGATCAGAGTTCCGTGTTCCCGGAGATAAGCCTCACCTGCTGGAGTAAATGCACGGCCAACTCCATATTCAGAAAGAATGTTACATACCTTGTTGAACTCTTCCGGTGTGCAGTCAGACTGGTGGAGAACCAGCTGATAAACACCATCCTCTCCCTCACGGTAAAGAATATTGTCACCATTGAAGAAACCATTCATGCCATGTGCAGCCGCGATAACATCATCCAGTCCCGGGAAAGTGTAGAGACGGATCAGTCGGACAGAATTCTCGGAAATATGAGAATTGTCCTGAGCTTCTTCAGACAGTGGGGCAGTGGTACTATCTTTCTTCTCTTCAGTTTTCTGAGGAATATTCTTCAGCTTGGATTCGCAGAGTTTTTGGAAAATATCAATGATATTATCTGCACCATCGATTTCCACGGTATCAGAAGACTTGCTGCCTTTAAAAGGAGCAAATTTGGAAAAACGGGTATCCAGTTCTTCAGGATCTTCTACTTTGGTGATGATGAGAATGATGCTCTCTGCGTTTATGGGAATTGCTTCGATCATCAGAGGAATGTTATCTGCCTCAAAACCGAACTGTATCTGAGCCTGCTGCATCATATCACGGAAGAGACGTTTAGCCTTCTCTGTGCCGTAGGCAAGCTCGCTGATACGAATCTGATGACTGTCCAGATCCTCTTTCGTCAGTGTGCAGCGGATCTGATTGTCGTTGATTTTTTCTATTTTCATATAATCACATCCTATGGTCAATAAATTTAATCTTTTACATACTGTATTATATAACAGCTGCATACAAGATGTAAAGATGTTGAATCACAGGAAAAATAAAAAAATTTAAAATGAGATAAAAAGCTTGCATCCGAACAGAAAAAATGTATAATAAAAAACAGAAAAGCTATCTGACCTGAGCAACAGGACGACAGTAAGGATAACTTAAATTCATACTTTTCTAAAGACAAGATTTCTGTGCTGAGATCATCGGCGGTTCTGCCGGAGCATAGATCAGTAATTTTCCCCCTTTTTAAATAAACGATAAACAGGGTCAGTGTAGCTTTTCTGAGAACCTATGTTGGTGTTTTCTGAAAATCAAACCAGGAAAGGAGGTCAGGATACGTCAAATATATCACAGGTAAAAAAGAAATCCGCCAAATCCATCCGGAGGGAACTGGAGAGCTATCGTGATAAAGGAATTGAACTTTATCTGGACGGAATACCCAGTACTCCGAAGAAAATCGCAAAAGCCTGTCAGATTGCGGAAGATGGAGGGTATATGCGGGACTATACAGAAGATGAGGAAGGCAATATCGCCTGTGTAAGCTTTGATTTTATCCGAAACACGTAAAGAAAGGCAGACTGTAGATATTTTCTTGAATGATAAGCAGAACTGATAAGTTTTCCCTGAACTCATACATTACACAATGAGGAAATATCCACAGCCTGCATAAAGGAAATCTAAACAAAATATAAAATGTCAATTTTAATAACGAAATACAGACAAAATATGTTATAATAAAAAAGATTTTATAGTATTTTGCACCGAAAGGAAGAAGAAATGACGAAAAAACGTATGCCTGTCTTGGTAGTATGTCTGTTGATCGTATTGGTCGCTCTTGTGGGAGGGGCCGCTTATGGGATCAATAAACTTATTCCAACCAGGGAGCAGATGAGTCTGTCCGATTATTATGGACAGAATGCAGATGGAGAAGCAGCATTGATACTGGGAACTGAGAAGCTTGATCAGAAGGCACTGATTTCCGGTGATGATGTGTATCTTCCAATTGATGTTGTAGATGGATATCTCAATCAGAGATATTACTGGGATAGTGAAAACAAGAAGATCCTGTATGCGACTCCGTCCAGTCTTACAGAGGAAAAAGCTTCTGACAGTGCAGGCGGGATGGTATGGCTGAAAGATAACAGTGTTTATCTTCATCTTGATTATGTCAAAAAGTATACAGACATCGATGCATATATAAATAAAGATCCTGACAGGATTTCAATACAGAATAAATTCAGCAATATAGAAACGGTTACTGTGAAAAAGGATACAGTGATTCGTTACCGTGGTGGAATTAAATCAGAAATTCTCACAGAAGTACCGAAGAATACAGTTCTCCGTCTGCTCAATGAAGGGGAGGACTGGGATCAGGTTGCTACAGATGATGGTTATATCGGTTATATTCAGAAGAAGAAAGTAAGTGCAGCGGACGCTACCACTTATGAGAGAGATTTCAAGTCAGAAACATATACTTATCTGACGATGGATGAGCCGGTAAATCTGGTATGGCATCAGACAACAAGCACAGATGCCAACAATTATTTTTCTGACGCAACGCAGAATATGACAGGTGTGAACGTGATCTCACCTACATGGTTTTCCATAGCTGATAATTCGGGTAATATCACAAACATTGCATCTGGAGAGTATGTGATGCAGGCTCATGAAAAAGGTTTGAAAGTGTGGGGACTTGTAGATAATTTCAGTGAGAATATAAGCACGACTACAGTTCTTTCCAGCACCAGTGCAAGACAGAATCTGGAGGGACAGCTGATAGCAGGTGCATTGAAAACAGGACTTGATGGAATCAATGTGGATTTTGAATCTTTAAGTGAGGATGTTGGAATCCATTTTCTGCAGTTCCTTCGGGAACTTTCCATTCAGTGTCATGAGAACAATCTGGTACTTTCTGTGGATAACCCGGTTCCGGAGAATTTTACCAGTCATTATGACAGAGCTGAGCAGGGAAAAGTTACCGATTATGTGATCATTATGGGGTATGATGAACATTATGTGGGATCTGAGGCAGGTTCCGTGGCATCGCTTCCGTGGGTGGAGCAGGGTGTGAAAGATACACTTACAGAGGTTCCGGCAGAGAGGACGATACTTGCAGTTCCGTTTTATACCAGGCTCTGGAAGACAACAGATGGAGGTGCCCTGACAAGTGAAGCAATTGGAATGGATCAGGCACAGAAGGTGATTGCAGACAATGGAGCAGAGACTTACTGGGATAAGACAACAAGCCAGAATTACGGAACCTATGAAGGGGATGGAGCTACATACCAGATCTGGCTGGAGGATTCCAAGTCCATTGCAGAGAAAGTTAAGCTGATCTCAAAATATAAACTTGCAGGTGTGGCAGAGTGGAAACTTGGATTTGAGAACAGCGGGATCTGGAAGACTATTGCAAAGAACCTTTCCTGACAGCTGTAAATTACTGAAACTAAAGAAGGAACATTGCAGCAGCGCAATGATAAAAACACTCCCGACAGCATATATTTAATTAAATATGCCGGGGGTGTTTTGCGTGAAAAAACATCTGATCGAAACGGGAATGGCAGTTCTTATGCTGCTGTGTTTTTACATATTGTCAAGAGAGGCAGCCGAAACAGCAGGGAAGCTTGTGGATGTATCCGGGAATATAAAGGAAGAAAAAGTGATTCTGGTGGATGCAGGCCATGGGGGCGTAGATTCTGGAATGGTGGGAGTGGATGGCCTGAAAGAAAAAGGCATCAATCTTGAGGTATCTCTGAAATTAAAAAAAGTACTGGAAAAAAGAGGTTACACAGTTGCCATGACAAGAGAAAAAGATAAAGGACTTTATGAAGAAAACACAAAGAACATGAAAGCCCAGGATCTTCAGAACCGTATTGCATTGATGAAAGAATACAAGCCGCTTCTTTCTGTCAGTATTCATCAGAACAGCTACAGTGACCCTGCGGTAAAAGGTCCGCAGGTGTTTTTTTATGAAGATTCTGAACAGGGAAAGAAACTAGCACTTGCTATTCAGAAAAAAATGAACCAGCAGCTGGAGATCAAGAGTCCGCGGATTGCAAAAGGAAACAGAACATACTACCTCCTGAAGAGAAGTGAATGTGTGATCAATATCGTGGAATGCGGATTTCTTACCAATCCGGATGAAGCCGGACTTCTGCAGAAAGATGATTACCAACAGAAAGTAGCTTTAGCCATAGCTGACGGGATCGAAGAATATCTGGAATCAGGGGAGAAGGAAAAAATTGAAAAAAATGTGAATAGCCTTTTCATAGGAAGCCTATTCTGATATACTTTACGTGAATTAAGGAGAATCTGATGTTTGGAATCATTTATCTTATATTATGTATATTAACAGGAATGGAAGCAGTGGGGTGTCTGTTTCCGCGCAGGACGGCTGAAAATGGAAACCGGATATGGGTAATATTGCCTACAGCTTTTGGAACAGGAGTTCTGATGCTCACATGGGCAGTTTATATCATTTCCTGGATGTTTAGTGTATGTGCGGGGGCAGAACATCCTCTTTTTTATGGAAATCTGCTTGTTATGACTGTGGCAACACTGGTACTGGCAGTTCTTTTTAAGAAAAAAAAGAAGAATATTTTCCCGGTGGCAGAGGGAATGCTCACCAGAAAGTGGATTCTCAGAAAAGAGATCATTCTGTTTATAGTGGTAACTGTATTTGTTACATGGATGATGTTTTATGTTTTTCATATGAAAGATGGAATTTTGTATTCCGGTTTTTCTGTATTTGGGGATTATGCACCGCATACGGCGATGATGAGATCTTTTTTCAGGGGAAATAATTTTCCTACTCAGTATCCGCATTATGGCGGGCAGGATGTGAAGTATCATTTTATGTTTCAGTTTCTTGTGGGAAATCTGGAATACCTGGGGTTACGGATCGATATTGGATATAATCTTGTGAGTATTCTTTCGCTGACAGGATTTCTGATGATCCTCTATGCCATCAGTTACCGGATGTTTCACAGTTTCTGTGCAGGTGCTTCGGCCCTTGTGTTTTTCTTTTTCCGCAGCGGAACAGCATTCTGGCAATATCTGTGGGAACATTTCCGTGCAGGAGATCTGGTGGAAACGCTGAGAGCCAATACATCATTTATCGGTTATACAACCAATGAAAACTGGGGACTCTGGAATTTTAATGTATATCTGAACCAGAGACATCTGGCATTCGGACTTTTGATGGTTTCGGCAGCTGTGTGGATTTTTATGGAATGGTTGGAAGCGGGATGCAGCCACAGTGAAAATGGAATAGTGTGGATTGGAAAAAGGATTTTTTCTAAAGATGCGTGGGCTGGCAGAAACGTGAAGATTGCAGTGCTGCTTGGAGTGTTTCTCGGATTAACGGCATTCTGGAATGGTGCGGCACTGATCGGAGGGCTTCTGATTCTGGCGGGAATGGCAGTATTTTCAGATGGTAAGCTGGATTATGCAATATGTGCGGCACTGGCAGTATTTTTCTCGGAACTTCAGTCGAAGCTATTTGTGTCGGGAAGTGTGATGAGCCCTTCTTTTTACTGGGGATTTCTGGCCGAGAACAAAAGCCTTGTCGGTGTGATCGGATATCTGGCTGAGATCAGCGGATTTTTCTTTGTGGGACTGGTCGTAACAGTTGTATTCCTGAAAAGAAAAGAGAGGGCTGTTCTGTTTGGATTTCTGCTTCCGCTGGTATTTGCATTTCTGGTATCACTGACACCGGATATCAATGTGAACCACAAGTATGTAATGATCTCGTATGCTTTTACAGCTGTTTTCTGGGGATGGACTGTGAGAAGGATTTTCCTTGCAGGAAAAACGGGCTGGAAGAAATGGCTGGGCAGAGTAGTCTGCGGGATTCTGTGTATCTGTCTTACACTGACGGGAATTTATGATTATGTGATTATTTTAAGAGATAATGATTCCGGACACCGGGTGACTGTAAATATGAACAGCGATCTTACAGACTGGCTTTCTGATAATCTTCATAAAGATGATTTGCTTCTGACACCTGAGTATACTATGAATGAAGTGACGATGGCAGGAGTGATGCTTTATTGCGGATGGCCGTATTATGCGTGGTCAGCTGGTTATGATACTTATTACAGGGCAGAGCAGGCAGTCACTATTTATACAACGGACGATCAGAATGTTCTGAAAGAAACCGTCAAGCAGGAGAAGATCACTTATATTCTGTTTGAAGACGGTATGTCATTTGAAAGTCAGGAGTGCCGTGAAGACATTATCAGAGAGACATATCCGCTGGTTTATACTTCGGAGGATGGGAGAATAAGAATCTATGAAACAAGATAGTTTATATATTATTATGCCGGCGTACAACGAAGAAAAAAATATCGGTTCTGTAATCGAACAGTGGTATCCGGTAGTTGAGAAGATCGGTGCCGGCAGCCGGCTGGTGATCCTCAATGATGGGAGTAAAGACGGAACATATAAGAAAATTCAGAAATATCAGGAAAAGTATGATCGCCTGATAGGAATTGACAAGCCGAATGAAGGACATGGCGGAACAATTCTGAAAGGTTATCATTATGCTGTTGATGCAGGAGCTGATTATGTGTTTCAGACAGATTCAGACGGACAGACACTGCCTGAAGAGTTCTGGCAGTTCTGGGAAAAACGAAAAAAATGCGGACTTCTTATCGGCTACCGCAAAAAAAGAGAAGATGGTCTGTCCAGGATTTTTGTGACAAGAGTTCTGCGTCTTGTGCTGTTTCTGATCTTTGGAACCTGGGTAAAAGATGCGAATACTCCATACCGTCTCATGCGTGGAAAACAGCTGGAGAAAGTCCTGAAAAGAATTCCGGACGGTTTTTTTCTTTCCAATGTGCTGATGACGGTGATCTATGAGAAACATCATCTGTATGTAGAGTATATTCCAATTACTTTTCGGCCTCGTCAGGCAGGAAAGAATTCTATTAACATGAAACGGATCGCAGGCATCGGCAGACAGGCACTGGGAGATTTTATCCGTCTGCGTCACAGGATCTGATACAGGAGGAAAGAACCGATGAAAACAAAAATCAGGGAAACACTTCCGGAGATCATAGCAGCTGTAATTCTGGCTGCACTTTCTGCGTATCTCCTGCAAGGAGATGTATGGACATTCTGGACATGGTGGCTTCTGGCACTGTTTATGGGAATGGTGGCAATGCCGCTGACAGGAAGATTATTTGAAGGATTTGAGGATAAAGGCTGGCTTTTTTCCAAGGTGCTGGCTATTGCTGTAACAGGATTTCTCACATGGTTTCTGGTCGCGTTGGAAATCTTATCCTTTACAGCAGCTGTGTGTATTGGCGTGTCTGTTGCGTGTGCTGTGGTCTGTGCGGTGATCTTCCATATCCAGCTGAAAAAAGATATTGAATGTTATCCCACAGGAAAAATACGGCTTATCATTCGTGAGGAACTGCTGTTTTTCGGTATTTTTCTTATGTGGACATACCTGGCAGGATTCCGTCCGCAGGCATATGGGACAGAGAAATTCATGGACTATGGATTTATGGAAGCTATGATGCGCAGTACAACACTTCCTGCGCGTGATCTGTGGTATTCGGAGGGTACGATCAATTATTACTATGGCGGACAGTATTTTGCAGTGTTCCTTACAAAACTTACGGGCAGCAGAGTGGAAGTTACCTATAATCTGATGCGTACTTTTGTAGCTGCATTTGCTTTTGTATTTCCATTTTCTATTGTACGGCAGATGATGAAGGACAGGCTGTACGGACGTATGGAGGGCAGAAAAAAATATCTTCCGTCTGTGGCAGGCGTGACAGCCGGAGTTGCAGTTTCCATTGCCGGAAATGTGCATTATATTGTATATCGCTGTGTGATTCCAATGATTCAGAAATTGAAAGGTGTGGAGGAAACAGAAAGCTACTGGTTCCCGGATGCTACCCGTTATATTGGATATAATCCGGTAAATGAAAGTGATAAGACCATTCATGAATTTCCATGCTATTCTTTTGTGCTGGGAGATCTTCATGCACATGTGGTCAATGTGATGTTTGTGATATTCCTTGTGGGGCTTCTTTACGCCTGGATGAAGATGATCCGAAAGAGAGGGTCGGAGCCGGAAAAACAGGATCCGAGAGATTTCTGGCTCAGACAGCTTCTGATGCCCCATATTATTCTGGCCGCTGTACTTCTGGGAATGTTCCAGTGGACTAACTACTGGGATTTTGTGATCTATTTTGTGGTGACAGGCGGTGTGTTGTTGTTTGTAAATATCATCCGTTTTGAAGGAAAAACGGTCCGCATCCTGGCAGTGACAGCTGTGCAGGCAGTGGAGATCATTGCAGTTTCCTATCTTGTGATACTGCCGTTTACTCTGAAATTTGATACTATGGTACAGGGTGTGGCACTTGCACAGCACCATTCTCTGTGGTATCAGCTTGTGATCCTCTGGGGACTTCCGGTGATTCTTACTGTGCTGCTGATCATATCCATTCTTATGGAGAAACTTAAAGGAATGAAGAAAAAGAGCCTGTACAGATTGATGGAGACTGTTTCCATTCCTGATCTGTTTGCGATTATCATGGGGCTGTGTGCAATTGGATTGATCGTGATTCCGGAGCTTGTGTATGTAAGAGATATTTATGAAAATGGAAATGCCAGGGCAAACACCATGTTCAAACTTACATATCAGGCGTATATTCTATTTGGAATGACAATGGGATATGGAATCTACAGACTGATAGCAGTATCAAAGCAGAAAATCTTCAGGATCCTTTCAGGAGCAGGCCTTGTGGTACTGATCTGGACAGTGGGATATTTCGGAAATGCAGTTCATTCCTGGTTCGGAGAAGTGTGGGATCCGTCTCAGTACCGGGGTCTGGATGCAACGACTTTCCTTGAGAGTGATTTTCCGCAGGATGCAGCAGCTATCCGCTGGCTGAAAGAAAATATTGAAGGAGCCCCGGTTGTTCTGGAGGCTAATGGGGACAGTTACACTGGTTATGAGAGAGTTTCCGCATCAACAGGACTTCCGACTGTTCTGGGCTGGTATGTGCATGAGTGGCTGTGGAGAAATGATGTGCCGGATCTGAATGAGAAGAGTGCGGATATAGAGACGATTTACACTTCCGCAGATGAAGAAACAGTGAAAGAACTGATCAGGAGATATGACATTTCCTATATATTTGTAGGCGGACAGGAACAGGAGAAATACGGTACGGCACTTAATGACAGTTTGCTTCAGAGTCTTGGAAGCATTGTTTACGAAGATGATATGACAGGAACTTATATTGTAAAAGTAAACTGAGGTATTGTGAGTGCTGGCAATATCATATGAATTATACAAAGTGGAGCAGGATTGACAATTTTTCCATAACAACGCTATAATAGAGCTATTACAGAGATACAGCATGTGCTGTACAGTAAAGGTTACGACATGGCAGCTGAGAGGAGGAATACATTATGAACAGAATTGACAGACTCTACATGGAAATGATCCGGTTTTATCAGGGGGATCCCAGACATATTCAGCATTTTGTGAAAGTGCACAGTTTTTCCAGACTGATAGGTCAGGCGGAGGGACTGGATGAAGAACAGATGTATATACTCGAGGCGGCAGCTCTTGTCCATGATATTGGAATCAAGATCGGAATGGAGAAATACGGCCGGTCTGACGGTAAGGTTCAGGAACAGGAAGGACCGGCAGCTGTGCGTGAGATGATGACCAGACTTGGTTTCCGTGAGAATGTGATAAGCAGAGTGGAGTATCTTGTTGGACATCATCATACATACAAGGATATTGACGGTCTGGACTATCAGGTTCTGGTTGAGGCTGATTTTCTTGTAAATTATTTTGAGGATGATCTTGATAAGGAATATATCAGGAAAAGTGCAGAAAAGATTTTTAAGACAGAAACAGGTAAAAAGATTGTAAAAGAGATGTTTTTCCCGGAGACTTTTCAGAAGTCGGAGACATGGGCGCAGGATGCGCTGCAGGATCTGGAGGATTTTATTGAAGAGCAGGGGATTTACATCAGACAGTAATGGAGCGTAAGATGAAAGCAGAAATAGCAGTAATGACAGCGGAAAATATAGATGAAGATGCGATCAGAAGAGGCGGTGAAATCCTGAAAAATGGCGGTCTGGTAGCATTTCCCACAGAGACGGTATATGGTCTTGGCGGCAATGCACTTGATCCGAAGGCTTCTATGAAGATCTATGCAGCCAAGGGAAGACCTTCTGATAACCCGTTGATCGTACATATTGCAGATATCCGTGATCTTGACAGGATCGTTACGGAAGTGCCTGAGAAGGCAAGGATATTGGCTGATAAATACTGGCCGGGTCCGCTGACTATGATTCTTCCGAAGGCAGATATTGTGCCGAAGGAGACAACAGGCGGGCTTGACAGCGTTGCTGTACGCTTCCCAAGCGACCGGATCGCCCAGGAGCTGATCCGATCGGCAGGGGGCTATGTGGCAGCACCAAGTGCCAATACGTCCGGTAGACCAAGTCCTACCACTGCACAGCATGTTGCAGAAGATCTGGGAGAGGCCATTGATATGATCATTGACGGCGGACAGGTAAATATCGGACTGGAATCTACGATCGTGGATTTCACAGAGGATATTCCGGTTGTTCTGAGACCTGGTTATATTTCCCTGGAAATGCTGCAGGAAACACTGGGGGATGTACGGATGGATAAGGGGCTGATCAAGCCGGACAGCAAGGTTCATCCCAAGGCACCGGGAATGAAGTACCGTCATTATGCTCCAAAAGCAGACCTTGCCATTGTAGAAGGTCCGACAGAGCAGGTAATCGCTGAGATAGAAAAGAGGGCGAAAGAAGCGGAGGAGAAGGGACAGAAAGTGGGGATCATTGCAACGGATGAGACGAAAGGCAGATATTCCCACGGTATTATCAAGAGCATCGGAAGCCGCGAACAGGAGGAAACCATTGCGCACCATCTCTATGAGGTGCTGCGTGATTTTGACAGCTGTAATGTAAGTGCCATTTACTCAGAGGCATTTTTTACACCAAGAATGGGACAGGCGATCATGAACCGCTTACTGAAAGCGGCTGGTCATAAAATTATTAATGTACAGGAGGAAGAAGAAAATGATAGCACTGGGATGTGATCACGGCGGATATGAGCTGATGCAGGAGGTTAAGAAACATCTGGAAGAGAGAGGCCTTGAGTACAGGGATTTCGGATGCAACGGACCGGAATCCGTAGATTATCCGGTATACGGAAAAAAAGTTGCACAGGCTGTTCAGAGCGGAGAATGTGAGAATGGAATACTGATCTGCGGAACAGGAATCGGAATTTCCATCACAGCCAATAAATTCAAAGGAATCCGCGCAGCACTTTGCACAGACTGCTTTACAGCAGAAGCTACAAGACTTCATAATAATGCCAATATTCTGGCTATGGGGGGACGCGTGGTAGGTCCTGGACTTGCACTGAAGATTGTAGATACTTTCCTGGATACGCCATTTTCCAATGATGAGCGTCATATCAGAAGAATTAATATGATCGAGGATTAAAGAAAAGAGGATTGCCGTATGGAGAAAAAGGGACAGAAGCGGCAGGGGTATCTTTCCTGGGATGAGTATTTTATGGGAGTTGCCATGCTTTCCGGTATGCGTTCCAAGGATCCGCATTCGCAGGTTGGTGCCTGTATCGTAAGTGAGGATAACAAAATTTTGTCTATGGGGTACAATGGATTTCCCAAGGGATGTTCAGATGATGAGTTTCCCTGGGGAAGAGAGGGAGATCCGTTGGATACCAAATATCTCTATGTGACACATAGTGAGCTGAATGCTATCCTGAATTACAGAGGCGGAAGCCTGGAAGGTGCCAAGCTTTATGTATCATTGTTCCCCTGCAATGAATGTGCCAAGGCGATTATTCAGGCAGGGATCAAGACAATCGTGTATGACTGTGATAAATATGCAGATACTCCGTCTGTGATCGCCTCCAAGAAGATGTTGGATGCAGCAGGAGTGCGATATTATAAGTATAACCGTACAGACAGAGAGATCATGATCAAGGTTTGAAAACATCATGAGATAAGAATATAAGCAGGAGACATGGTTGCTGACCCGAGGGATCAGCAGCGAAGTATAAAGATAGCAGCTGGGATATGATCCCCAGCTGCTGTTTTGCAATTTTCAGATATTTGAGTTCAAATTATTTTTATCTGGATTCGCAGAGTGCTGTACAGGAATTTCCGTCATATGTTCAGGTCCTGTTTTTCAGGCTGTTCTGATTTGATAAGCATATCAGATGATGTTGGCTCTGATTTCTTTTTCATGGGGAATTTCAGGCATACTTTAAAAAGGTCTCCGTCCAGATAAAGCTCAAATTTTCCTCCCTGAAGCTCAGTAAGGCTCTGGGCAATGGAAAGGCCGAGTCCGCTTCCTTCGGTATTTCTGGCAACATCGCCGCGGATGAAACGTTCGGTCAGTTCTTCAGCAGGAATGTTTAATGGCTGTGCAGAAATATTTTTCAGCGTGAAGATAACCATATTGTTTTGAAGAAGTACCTCCGCATAGACACGGGTGTTTTCCATGGCATATTTCAGAATATTACCAAAAAGATTTTCAAGGATGCGCCACATTCTCCGTCCGTCTGCATAAATTATGGCAGGAGAGTCCGGGAAATGGGTCATCAGCATCAGATGATGTTCTGAAAAACGTTCTTCGAATTCGCCCATTACCTGATAAAGCATTTCTATAAAATCCAGATCAGCCATTTCCAGGGAAAGGTTGCCGGTGCTTGCTTTGGAAGCTTCTACAACATCCTCAGTCAGACTTTTCAGGCGATGTGCCTTGGAATCCAGAATTTCAAGATAATTGAGAACTTCCGGATCAGTGAAATTTTTTCTTTTCAGAAGATCCACATAATTGATGATGGAAGTCAGCGGCGTTTTCAGGTCGTGGGAAACATTGGTGATCAGCTCTGTTTTCATACGCTCATCTTTGAGGCTTTTTTCCACGGCTGCATCGAGACCTCTGCCGATACGATTGATATATCGGGCCATTTCTTTCTGATCACCGCGAAGATTTTCTTCCGGAATCTTGTAGGAAAGTTCTCCGTCCGTGATCCGTTTCAGTCCGTCAAGGAGAAGCTCCCGTCCAAGTGCAACTTTGTACATCCAGAAGAAAGCTCCCAGATCCAGTGCGAAAAGCAGAAAAAATATCAGAAACCATCCATCAGATGCAGGAATCATGACACTGAGGAAAAATTCAAGAAAAAGAAATACTCCAAGCCCCAGTACCATGCGGATCCTGCTGATCGTATTTCTGGAAAAAAACAGGATCAGATCACCGGTTTTATGAAAGCCCAGTCCAAGAAAATGCAGGCATTTTCGTAAGAAACTGTTTTTCCAGAGAGTGCGGGCCTTGATACGCCGTACCAGACTTAAGTAACCGATCCAGAACAGGCAGGAGATCAGGAAAACAATCAGGCCTGCAATGATGGCGGAGACAATTTCGTTATATGTGCTGTACAGGAGATTCATTCCTGTGATGAATACACCAAGAGCCGGAATACATACAAGTCCTGCTGCTATTTCCGTATAGATTTTGTCAAAAGCGTTCAGGTGTGTTTCTGAACTGCCGTCAGCAGAACCTTTTCTGCCGGTATGGACAGTAAGCCAGATGAAATCTATGAGAAAGAGCAGGACACTAAATATACAAACTACAGCTGCCGGGATAAAAGCTGTCCGGCAATACCGGAAATTTTGCTGTGCAGTCCGGATGGAATCATCTACAGGAAGGCTGGTATCGTCGATCCAGGCCAGAAAACTGCAATTATCATCATATGTGGAGGTTCTGAGAAGGCTTATCCATTCGGCAACAGAATGACTTGCATTATCGGAAATATTCAGATTTGTAAGACCGTTCTGTGCATCTTTTTCGTTTGCAGCAGTGTCATTGACATTGAGCTGAACATATGGTTTCTTGTTGGAAAAACCGGAAATTCCGGTCAGGTCGGACGAATATGCTGCATCTGTATTTGTATAAATTTCTTTGGTGGTGTTATTGGTATAGGCATAACGAATGTTGGATTTATTGCTGCTGTACGAATCTAATGTCTGGGAAGAGGATGTCCAGTCGGAAAAAAGCTCCCGCACATTATCCAGCTGTTCCAAAGCATCGGTGAGAGTACCTTTAAAATTCCGGGTTTTTGCTGAGGTTGAATTCATATAGTCAAGGAGGCTGTCATAGCCTTCAGGGGCACAGTGAATCTCAAAAACCGGAGTAAGTGCATTTGCAACATCTGTGTAGACTATATTTCCGTTTTTATCTGTGATATTTTTCAGAGGCTCCTGTGATGCAATGCCGTAATCAGCGTATTCTGATTTCAGGGAGGAAAGAATTCGGTCTGTCCACTCGTCCTGGGAGATTTCCTCAGCTTTCAGAGCCCCGGAAGCGGCATTTAATTGCAGAGAGCCGGTATTCAGGGCTTTTACAAAATCTGAGTAGTACATATATTTGGTCTCTTTTTCCGGTGTGGTAAGACTCAGAACGATCCAGTCATCACTGTAATGAATATCCTGTAAGCTCCATTCCCTGAGCTCTTTGAAAGAATAGGCAAGACCGGAGGTGTTTTTAAAGGTGAGCGTATCCCCGTTATAAAGTTCGCCAAGGTCGATACAGGTGTTTTCGTTTGTTGTATTCAGAATTTCCTGTGCAGAGATACCACACAAAATATCAGAAGCTTTTGAATAAAAATCATCATAAAACGTTGAAGACTGGAAATAATCCTTTGTTTTCAGATCATTGAGGGAGCCCATGTGGATTCCTGCCTGAATCGCCAGTATACCTGAAAAGACTATGACCAGTGGTAGGAAAAGTCCAAGAATAAGAGCGAGAACGCGCGAAAAAGAGCTGCTGCGTTTTGTATGTTCAGGTGTGTTCATAATACCCCTTTCTGAAGTATGAGGACTTCATGTGCCGGTGAACCTACCGGCTAAGTTTTTCAATTTTGTAGCCTAAGCCCCAGACAACTTTCAGATAACGTGGTTCCCTGGGATTGATCTCGATCTTTTCACGAATGTGTCGGACATGGACGGCAACGGTGTTGTCTGCAGCCAGGGCGTCTTCATTCCAGATGCTCTCATAGATCTGAGTGGTGGAAAAAACGCGTCCCTGGTTTTTCATGAGGAGAAGGAGAATGTTGTATTCAATAGGTGTCAGGCGTACCGGTTCGCCGTCTACCAGGATCTCTTTTTTGTCGTCGTTTACTGTGAGACCTCCTGTTGTGTAGATGTGCTCCGATGGAGTCGGTGCTGCAGCACCAAGCTGTGTGTAGCGCCGCAGCTGGGATTTCACTCTGGCGATGAGCTCCAGAGGATTGAATGGTTTTGTGATATAGTCGTCTGCACCGATGTTTAGTCCGAGGATTTTGTCGGTATCTTCGGATTTGGCAGACAGGATGATGATCGGAAGCGGATTGCTCTCACGGATTTTTACAGTTGCCCGGATGCCGTCAAGCCGGGGCATCATGATGTCGATAATAAGAAGATCAATGGCCTGGGTATTCAGGATATCCAGTGCTTCCTGCCCGTCATAGGCTTTCAGAATATGATAGCCTTCCTGTGTGAGATAGATTTCGATTGCTTCCACGATGGCTTTATCGTCATCGCAAACAAGTATATTAGCCACTTTTTTGTACCTCCCTGATGATGTTAGAATAGCAGCGCCAAATTAAGACGAAAGGGGTAAAAATCTTAAGATTTCATGAAATTCCGATAATTTCCGTGAATACTGTTATTGTACTATAATGGGGATGGAGTGTAAATAAGGGGATACTGTTCACTGACCATATTTTGCGGGGCATTTTGGAGATGATCGTGAGGTATGCTATTGGCCATGTAGGGAACAGTAATGAAATGGATTTTGATCACTTGAGAATACCGGAAGCAGTGTGATAAACTATAAAAAAAATTGTGTTGATATAGTAAACAGGAGATATTAAATTGACTTTGGATAACAGAATAATAACAAAAGAATTAACAAATAAAATAAAAACAACGTCCATAAAAACTTCAGCAGCGAGCTTGTCTTCCTGCACCCTTTGTCCAAGAAACTGTAAAGCAGACAGAAACAGCAGGAAAACAGGTTTCTGTGGTGTGGACAGTACAATCTATCTTGCAAGAGCAGCCCTTCATATGTGGGAAGAACCCTGCATTTCAGGAAAAAAAGGTTCCGGTGCGGTTTTCTTCTCAGGATGTGGGCTTCGGTGCTGCTTCTGCCAGAATCATGATATTGCCATTGGAAGCAGAGGACTTCCGATAACAGTGGAACGCCTCAGTGAGATATTTCTGGAGCTGCAGGAAAAAGGTGCTGCCAATATCAATCTTGTAACAGGAGCCCACTACGTACCGCAGATCGTGCAGGCTCTTGACATGGCCGGAGAGAAAGGAATGGATCTGCCGGTAGTATATAATTCCAGCGGATATGAAAAGCTTGAGACATTAAAATTTCTGGAAGGGTATGTGGATGTATATCTTCCGGACATGAAATATATGGAATCAGAGCTTGCGCAAAAGTTCTCCCATGCGGCCGATTACCCGGAAACAGCGAAAGCAGCTATTGGGGAAATGGTGCGTCAGACTGGTAAATGTGAATTCGGTGAGGATGGCTATATCCGAAAGGGAACCATAGTCCGCCATCTGATTCTGCCGGGACATACAAGAAATTCCGTAAAAGTACTGAAATATCTTCACGAAACTTATGGTGACAATATTTATATCAGCATCATGAACCAGTACACACCAGTCCGTATATTCGATACCTGTAAGGAATTAAACAGAAAGGTTACAAAAAGGGAATACGAAAAAGTTCTGGATGCTGCAGTAGATATGGGAATAAAAAACGGATTCATCCAGGAAGGAGAAACAGCTTCGGAAAGTTTTATTCCTGATTTCGATTACGAGGGAGTAGAAAAAAATATCCCATAAATGGAAGGAGGCCGGTACTTTCGTACCGGCGCGTATGAAAAAGAAAAATATTTATAGAAAGCTCATCGCCTTCTATGGCTAATAATATACAGGATAAATGTGAAGAAAATGTGAATATCATTTGAAAAAAATGTGAAAAAGTGCGGTTTATGACGCAAAACATACAGAATATGACGCTGAAAGATAAAAGCCATGTAAAACAGAGAATTTTAAACTCTGTTTTACATGGCTTTTCACTATCAGAATTTCTTCCATGTTTCCCGAAGGAAAAGGATTAAAATGGGGAACAGCTCCAGTCGTCCTGCAAGCATATCAAAAGAAAGTACAAGTTTGGACAGCGGAGAAAAAATCCCGAAGTTTCCGGTAGGGCCGATCAGTGAAAGACCAGGACCTACGTTATTCAATGTTGTTGCAACTGCTGTAAAGTTGGTCACAAGGTCAAACTCATCAAAACTGATGATAAAAATGGACACGGCCATAAGCATGAGATATACGATCATATAAATGTTGGTAGCACGCATAACTTCATGGGAAACTGCCTTGCTGTCCATCTTGATCTTTTTTACTGCATTGGGGTGCAGATAAAGATGCAGTTCTTTACGAACGGATTTTGCAAGAAGAAGAAGACGGGAGATCTTGATTCCGCCACCTGTACTGCCTGCACATGCTCCGCAGAATGTAAGAAGCACCAAGATCGTCCTTGATACCGCGGGCCACTGGTTATAATCCGTGGTAGCATAACCGGTAGTAGTGATAATGGAACCCACCTGGAAAAAGCTCTGTTGAAGTGCTTCCCATACATTGTTGAACAGATGACGCACATTGAAAGTGATCATCAGTGCGGAAACGATGATAACAATAAAATAACAGCGAACTTCTTCAGATTTCAGTGCCTGTGAAAACTTTTTTGTAAGGAGCAGGAAGTAGACATTGAAGTTAACTCCGAACAGAATCATAAATACTGTGATCACGATCTGTATATATAAGCTGTAGCTTCCCATACTGTCTGGTTTGATGCCAAAGCCGCCGGTTCCGGCAGTACCAAAGGCTGCACAGAGACTGTCATAAAGAGGCATGCCACCAAGAAGCAGAAGCATGATCAGAACAACAGTCAGGGCAATGTAAATCTTGTAGAGAATTTTTGCAGTTGACTGAACTTTCGGCAGCAACTTACCTACAGAAGGACCTGGGCTCTCTGCTTTCATAAGGTTCATGTGATAACCGCCTGCCAGCGGCAACAGTGTCAGGATAAATACCAGAACTCCCATACCACCGATCCAGTGGGAAAAACACCTCCAGATATTAATACAGTAAGGCATCTGTGAAGGATCGGAGAGAATACTGGAACCGGTCGTGGTAAATCCGGAAACAATCTCAAAAAAAGCATCAATAGGGTTGGGTATAGCTTTGCTGAGCACAAAAGGCACAGCACCTACAATACTGAGGACGATCCAGCTGAGTGCTGTTGTCACAAGACCCTCACGTGCATAAAAAGCTTTTTTTGTGGGTTTGCGGCTGACCAGTGGAACGCCGACAGCCAGGCATGCCAGTATTGTGATCAGAAAAGCAATGCCGGCTTTTTCGCGGTAGATCAGAGCTGTGATTCCGGGAACCAGCATACATACAGCTTCTACGTTCATGATCCATCCCAGTATATAAACAATAATCGAATAATTCATTTTTCGGTACCTTTTCTATGCAAGAATGTCTGTGATGTCACGGAGGCCTTTGTGTGTAGTAACAATGATAACAGTGTCACCGACCTGAATGGTATCCTGACCACGGGGGATGCGGATACGACCGTTACGGTTAAGGCAGCCGACCAGAAGATTTTTACGGAGATTCAGGTCTGCAAGAGGAATATCTGTCACCTGGGATTCTTCGCGAATGGCGAATTCCAGGGCTTCTGCGTTGCCGTCCAGTATATGATAAAGAGTTTCCACATTGCTTCCGATACTGTTTTGTGCGGCACGGACATACTGCAGGATATAATCAGCAGTGATGTTCTTGGGATAAATAATGCTTCCGATATCAAGCGTATCAATGACATCATCGAATTCCAGACGGTTGACCTTGGCAATCAGTTTGGCATCGGAGATACTTTTGGCAAAAAGGGCAAGGAAAACATTCTCCTCATCCAGATTGGTAAGGGTAACAAAAGATTCGGATTCTGTAAGTCCTTCTTCAAGAAGAAGAGAACGGTTCGTTCCGTCACCGTTGATAATGGTTGCATCAGGAAGCAGCTCGCTTAAATGCTCACAGCGTTCTTTGTTCTGCTCGATGATCTTGACACTGATCTTCATGTCAAGAAGAGCGCGGGCAAGATAAAAGGAAATGGTTCCACCACCTACGATGATGCAGTTCTTGACCTGATTGGTCTTAAGTCCGATCTTGCGGAAAAAGCTTGCTGCATTCAGCGGGGAAGCCAGGATGGAAACCATATCACCGTTGTGGATGATGTGATCACCGCCGGGAATGGATACATTGTCAGGACTCTCGATAGCGCAGACAAGGATATCGCTGCGGAAAGTGTCAGAGACCTGGGATACGCTCATTCCGTCCAGTTTAAATTCCGGAAGAACTTTGAATTTAAGAAGTTCTACACGGCCACGTGCAAAGGTATCGATCTTGATTGCTGATGGAAAACGGAGAAGTCGTGAGATTTCCTGTGCAGCGGCAAGTTCCGGGTTAATGATCATGGTAACGCCAAGACGTTCTTTGATGAAGCCGATTTCTTTTCCATAAATTGGGTTTCGGACACGGGCGATAGTCTGACAGTGGTTGGCCTTCTGTGCGATCAGGCAGCAGAGAAGGTTCAGTTCGTCAGATGCAGTTACTGCGATCAGGATATCCGCAGTGTCAACGCCTGCCTCCATTAAAGTATTGATGCTGGCACCATTACCGACGATTCCCATAGCGTCGATATTTTCACAGAGATCATTGATCTTATCGGCGACAATGTCGACCAGAGTAATATCAATATCCTCTGCCTGAAGCTGCTCTGCAAGGTTTCTGCCAACTTTGCCGCAGCCTACAATAATTACCTGCATAATTTCCTCCTTCAATAGCCGGCTGGGGCTACAATCATAAGTAAAAGTGCCTATCAGTGTAAAAATAGGCAAGGATATTATAGCACTGTAACCAGGATTTTTAAACAGTAATATTTTCTACTATTTATTGAAAAAAATGATAGAAACATAGAGATTTATGAAGGAAAGAATGTTTTTTGAAAAAGAAGAGGAAGGAGTTTTCACATGTTGGAAAAAATATCATAAAATATACCGTGATCATGAATGAAAGGAATTCGCTTATGGATCGATTTCAGATGAATCGTTCGGGGGTCAGACCGTATAATTATACATGCGGAATGAACAATACGTCTTTTCCCTGCAATGATCGTTCATCTTCAGATATGCAAAACTGCAGCAGACAGAACAGCAGCTGCATGAATAATCAGAAAGAAGGCTGCAGCTGCAAAATGCCGGGAATCAAACCGTCTCAGGAAATGTATTCTCATCTGAAGCATCTGGTTCCGGCAATGGCTTATGTACCATGCCAGGAGTTTGCACCTACCTTTGAACTTCAAAAGGCTCTTCAGGTCGGAACGATTTTTCCGGAGCTTTGCAAGCCGTTTTGTGGCAGGAGAGGAGGACGCAGATAATGGTTGGAAATGGAAATTGTGCTTCAAAAAAAGAACTTCTGCAGTCCATCAATCAGGTAAGCTTTGCTATTAATGACCTTCTTCTTTTTCTGGATACCCATCCGCGGGAAAAACGGGCACTGGAATATTTCAGTGAACTCAGTGCCAGAAGAAATGAGCTTCTGAAAAAATATGCAGAACTCCACGGGCCGCTGACTGTTGATACAGCAAACGACAGCTGCCTCAGATCCTGGCAGTGGATGGAACAGCCGTTTCCATGGGAACAGGAAGGAGGATGCAGATAAGTTATGTGGAATTATGAAAAAAGACTTCAGTATCCTGTAAACATTAAAACTCCGAACGCAAAGCTGGCCCAGTTTATCATGAGCCAATACGGCGGGCCGGATGGCGAAATAGGAGCTTCCATGCGTTATCTTTCCCAGCGTTTTACTGCTCCGAACCGGATGGCAGCAGCAGTTCTTAATGATGTTGCGACAGAAGAACTGGCACATCTGGAAATGGTATCCACCATTGTTCATCAGCTGACCAGAAATCTTTCCATGGAAGAGATCGAGAACAGCGGACTTGGACCGTATTATATTGACCATACAGTGGGAGTATGGCCGCAGGCAGCAGGAGGAGTGCCGTTTAATGCCTGTGAATTCCAGAGCAAGGGTGATCCGATCACGGATCTGTTTGAAGACCTTGCTGCAGATGGTACGACTGCATAAGAACAACATACAGTCGAAAATGATAGGACAAGCCATTTCTAAAATAAAATATCGTGCCTAATAAGACGTTCAATGTTGAGCGTCTTTTTTTATACCTACTGTTACGCATTAGGGACGTAAAAGCCCTTGCTATCAGCGGCTTTGCAGGCGCATTTCTGGCGCGGACAAGGATTTATACCTGTACCCGCAAAATCGCCGTTCTACTGCGTAACAAATCCGCAGCAAAGGAGTGATGAAACAATGGCTGTTTTTCGTGTGGAGCGCAATACGGGATATACCGTAATGAGCAACCACCACCTACGCAACAAGGAGCTGACCCTAAAGGCAAAGGGGCTGTTATCACAAATGCTGTCCTTGCCGGAGGATTGGGACTATACCCTTGCGGGGCTGTCCTACATCAACCGGGAAAGTATCGACGCTATCCGTACTGCGGTATGGGAGCTTGAAAAAGCCGGATATATCACAAGGCGGCAGGGACGCGACGAGAAAGGAAAAATGACAGCGATTGAATACACCATTTATGAGCAGCCGCAGTCACCCGGAAGCCATTCACCGGGATTGGAAAATCCAACACCGGGCAAACCGATATTGGAAAATCCGACACCGGGTAATCCGACGTCGGATTTTCCAACGCAATTAAATAAAGATATATCAAAGACTAACTTACCAAACAAAGAAAAATCAAATACAGATTTATCAAGTACCCATTCCATTCCTATCCATTCCCTAAATCCCCTGCCTTACGGTGAGGGTGCGGCAGAGCCGCCGGAAAAGAAACGAACGGAAAGGAATGACGCATACCGCGTGTATGAGGAAATTATCAAGGACAATATCGACTATGACATTCTCATACAGGATATGGCTGACAGGGACAGGTTGGACGAAATCGTTGACCTTATCCTTGAAACGGTCTGCACCAGAAGAAAGACAATCCGTATTGCCGGGGATGACTACCCGGCAGAGCTTGTAAAAAGCAAATTTATGAAACTTGACAGCGAACATATCCGTTTTGTCCTTGACTGTATGCGGGAGAACACAACCAAAATCCGCAACATCAAGCAATATTTAAAGGCGGCGTTGTTCAATGCCCCGTCCACTATCGGCAATTACTATACGTCGCTTGTGTCGCATGATATGGCAAGCGGCAAAATCTAAAGGAGGATTACCACATGGCACAGAAAACAGGAGCTTTGATTTTTGACGAGCAGACCGACCGCTACGACATTCGCTTTGACCTTGCCGACTACTACGGCGGTCTGCATTGCGGCGAGTGCATGGAAGTATTTGCGGGCGGCAAATGGAAGCCGACCCGTATCGAGTACGGCGAAAACTGGTATCTGGTGGGTGTCCGCGCCGAGGACTTGAACGGCTTGCGGGTAAGGATTTAATGCGGCAGAATGCCCGAAACGACTATCCTATGAAAGGAGGAAGAAATGCAGGAACAGGTAAACGAGAAAACCGTATCCCTTTACATCAAGACCGGGAAGCTGACCGCTGAAATGCTGCAACGGGCTATGAAAAAGCTGCTTTCACAGATGAAAAAACAGGCAGACCGCCCACCCCACGGCAAGCAGACGCTAAAGCAGCTTATGAAGCAGAACGCAGGCGTTTCCAACATTGAAATCACAGGGGAAAATATCAAAGCCTTTGAAAGCACCGCGAAAAAGTATCATATCGACTTTGCGCTGAAAAAGGACACAACAGAAACCCCGCCCCGCTATCTTGTGTTTTTCAAGGGACGGGACGCGGACGTGCTGACCGCAGCTTTTCAAGAATTTTCCGCAAAGAAGCTGACGCAGGACAAAAAGCCCTCTATCCGAAAGCTGCTGTCTGATTTTAGGCAAAAAGCGGCGGCACTGAACGCGCAGCGGGAGCAGGTCAAAAACAAAGACAGGGGGCGTGAACGATGAACAACCGAAATCTGAAAAGGTGGATTATCCCAAATCTACCTTATATCCTCTTTGTGTATCTTTTTGACAAAGCAGCACAGGCGGTACGGCTTGCCCCCGGCGCAGACCTTTCCGGCAAGCTCTTAGGTATCGGGAACGGCTTTACTTCTGCTTTTGCGTCGCCCTTGCCGAGCTTTTCCTCGGTAGATATGCTGATAGGCATTGCCGGAGCTATCCTTATCCGGCTGATTGTCTACACCAAAGGCAAGAACGCAAAGAAATACCGTAAGGGCGTGGAATACGGCTCTGCCCGTTGGGGCAACGCCGAGGATATAAAGCCCTACATTGACCCGGTATTTACAAACAACGTACTGCTGACACAGACGGAACGGCTGATGATGAGCAGCCGACCGAAGCAGCCAAAGTATGCAAGAAACAAAAATATCCTTGTGATTGGAGGAAGCGGCAGCGGAAAGACCCGTTTTTTCGTCAAGCCCAACCTTATGCAAATGCACAGCAGCTATGTTGTGACCGACCCGAAAGGAACGGTGCTTGTGGAGTGCGGAAAGCTCTTGCAGCGCGGCGGCTACAAGATAAAAGTGCTGAATACGATAAACTTCAAGAAATCCATGCGCTACAATCCCTTTGCCTATCTCCGCAGCGAAAAGGATATTTTGAAACTGGTAAATTACCATTATCGCCAACACCAAAAGGCGACGGGGGAAAAATCCGGGGAGGATTTCTGGGTGAAGTCGGAACGGCTTTTTTACTGCGCCCTTATCGGCTATATCTGGTATGAAGCCCCGGAAGCCGAAAAGAATTTCACGACGCTGCTTGAAATGATAAATGCGTCGGAAGCCCGCGAGGACGCCCCGGAATTTCAAAGCCCAGTTGACCTCATGTTTGAACGCTTGGAGGAAAAAGACCCGGAGCATTTTGCAGTACGCCAGTATAAGAAATTCCTGCTGTCCGCAGGAAAGACCCGAAGCTCTATCCTTATTTCCTGCGGTGCGCGGCTTGCCCCCTTTGACATTCGGGAACTGCGTGAACTCATGGAAACCGACGAAATGGAGCTTGACACCATAGGCGACCGTAAAACGGCATTGTTCGTTATCATTTCCGATACGGACGACACTTTCAACTTTGTTGTATCTATCCTTTACACGCAGCTGTTCAACCTCTTGTGTGATAAGGCTGATGATGTGTACGGCGGCAGGCTTCCCGTTCATGTGCGCTGCCTGCTTGACGAGTTTGCAAATATCGGGCAGATACCAAAATTTGAAAAGCTCATTGCCACCATACGAAGCCGTGAAATCTCGGCTTCTATTATTTTGCAGTCGCAGTCACAGCTAAAGGCAATTTACAAGGATAACGCCGATACCATAGTCGGTAACTGCGATACGACCCTGTTCTTGGGCGGCAAGGAGAAAACCACGCTAAAGGAAATGTCAGAGCTTTTGGGAAAGGAAACCATTGACAGCTTCAACACTTCCGAAACCCGCAGCAATCAGAAATCCTACGGGCTGAACTATCAGAAATTAGGAAAAGAGCTGATGACACAGGACGAAATCGCTGTTATGGACGGTGGAAAATGTATCTTGCAGCTACGCGGTGTGCGCCCGTTCTTTTCGGACAAATTCGATATAACGAAGCACCCCAATTACAGATACCTTTCTGACGCTGACCCGAAAAACGCTTTTGACATGGAGAAGCATATCAAACGCCGCCCCGCTATTGTGAAGCCGGACGAAGTATTTGACTACTACGAACTGGACGCAGCCGATTTAGAATAACCCATAGACACGCCGAAAGGAGGAAATTATCAGAAATATCAACATAGGCTACATGGTACGCGCCCCTACGCATGGGGCAGGCGTGGCAGGAAGCCGCGGGCAATGACAACTGAATACCGCCGCGAAGCAGCAAGAAAGCGACGCGGGGACAGCCGCCTATCAGAAACAGGCGGCTTTTTTCATACCCCAAATCAGACAATTCATATTTTCATAGCCGCAACGCGGCAGAAAGTGAGGAAAATTTATGGCATTTTTCAATTCTGCAATCGACGTTTTACAGACTTTGGTTATCGCACTTGGCGCAGGTCTTGGTATATGGGGCGTTATCAATCTGCTTGAGGGCTACGGCAACGACAATCCGGGCGCAAAATCGCAGGGCATGAAGCAGTTCATGGCTAATTAAAGGGAACAAAAAGAAAGGAAAAACCAATCCAGACGGTATCAGCGGCAGGCTACAAGAATAAATTGTGATTTCACAAGATTGGTGTTATAATAAGAGAAAAGTTCCTGCCGGGGCAGCCGCCCCGGTGGTATGGGTAGAAAGGCAGGAAAACAATATGCACATCAGCTATAAACCACTCTGGCATACACTGTTAGAGCGTGATATGAGAAAAGAAGATTTAAGGCTTGCCGCCGGTATGACAACGAATATGATTGCCAACATGAGCAAAGAGGGAAAGCACATCAGCATGGATACATTAGCCCGTATCTGCGAAACGCTGAATTGTGAGATTACCGATGTGATTGAGTTAGTACCAGACGAGCCTGCTTCCA